>ULNH01028158.1_pt1 | contig 14303 bp, 18 predicted proteins | sample 1951871 | NCBI WGS metagenome assembly ULNH01 (sample SAMEA4835572, study PRJEB28245) | human gut metagenome | biome: gut microbiome; material: fecal sample | place: Denmark | collected 2008 | reverse complement strand
GTGGTGGAAAGACAACATCAATATCAGTACTTGAGCAGCAATTAACAAACAAGGGATACAAAGTGTTTATTGTTGAGGAAATGGCAACAAATGTTATTAACAGTGGAGCAAGTCCAGTTACAATAGGAAATGATGCCTTTCAAAGAATATTAGCTAAAACACAGTTAAGTAGAAATGAAGCATACGTTGAAATGGCTAAGAAATATTCTGACGAGCATGACCAAGACGTTGTAATTATATTTGATAGAGGTATTCCAGACGCTAAGGGATTTATGTCAGATAATGATTATGACAATTTATTAAATGACCTTGGCGTTAATAATATAAAAGTACTTGACTTTTATGATGGTGTATTTCATTTAGTAACAGCAGCAGACGGTGCAGAAGAGTTTTATACATGTGAAAATAATTCAGCAAGAACTGAAACACCTGAACAAGCAAGAGAACGAGATAAAGGGTGTATGAGAGCATGGACAGGACATCCACATCTTAGAGTAATAACAAATAATTGCAGCTTTGATAAGAAGATAGACAATCTGCTTGAGGAGGTTTATTCTTTGTTAGGAGTACCAGTACCAGTAGAAATTGAAAGAAAATACTTAATTGAGATGCCTGATATGGCTCAGTTAAAAACTAAATATGATTGTACAACAGTTGATATTATTCAAACATACTTGATTCCAAATGAAAATGGAACAGAGAGAAGAATAAGACAACGTGGTGTAGATGGAAGTTACTCTTTCTATTATACAGAGAAACAGAAAATAAATTCTATATCACGTACAGAAATAGAAAGAAAAATATCAGAAAAAGAGTACTTAAGATTATTAACAGAAGCTGATACTTCATTACACCAGGTAAGAAAAACAAGAACATGCTTTGTATGTAATGGAACATATTTTGAACTTGACATTTATCCTTTCTGGAAAGATAAAGCAATCCTAGAGGTTGAATTAACTGAGGAGAGTAAATCAGTGGAACTTCCTAGAGAAATAAAACTAATCAAGGAAGTAACTGAGGATGATAGATATAAAAATTCATCTTTAGCAAAATCTACAGACATTGATTAAATGAGGTTATACATTGTCAATATTTGATATAATCAAAAGACAAAATATATTAAACAAGTCAGGTGGAATATGTGCACATTGTGGAGTTGAATTAACATTGAAAACATTTACAGTAGACCATTATATACCAAGGTCTAAAGGTGGTTCAAGTACAATGGATAATTTAATTCCACTATGTAGCAAATGTAATAGTGACAAAGATAGTAAAATATTAGAACCATTGATTGCATATCCTTACATAAATATAAAGTATGAAAACGAATTAATAAGATTATACAACATATATCATAATAAGGTTGGAGAAAAAAGAGCAAAAGAAAGGCGAGCAAGAGCAGAACAACAAGCAGAGCAAGAAAGCGATAAAACAAAGGATTGCTTAGATTTAAGTAATATTGAAATTGCAGTGGATACAAATAAATCTATACTAAGCATGTTTTTAAATAAATAGCATGTATAGATACATTTTGATATTTTAAGTAAATAAAAATTAAATAATGGAGGTAACTATTATGCAGAAAGCATTTGAACGAGTACTTGGAGGAGAGTACACAATAGTCATCGAGGAAGAACTTAGCGAACTCAAGCAGTCAGACAGAGTATTGTTTGGAGAGCCCTGTGCAGTATTGTACAGAACAGACATTAACTTAGGTAGACCTGCTGATGAATGTGAAACTGAGGATAAATCTTGTTATATTGTGTTCTTGCCAAGCAAGTACGGCATTGTTTGTAACAAGGACTTTGGAGCATTCAAAAGTAAGGACGGTAGTATTAAGTTAGTATCTCTAAACTACTTTATTGAAAAATTGCTTGAGTTTAATTTTACTTTTTTACAGCTAGTAGAGGACAAAGCAATTATTTGGGAAACAGAGGTATTTCATAATATCATTAAGAATTATAAAATACTTGTAGATTCAGATGAGTATTTTAAGGCTATGAGATTTAGTACTTTAACAAGTATTGCAATCAGCATATATTCTGATATTAAAGCAGGTAAAATTAAAGATGATAATTCCTGCAAAAATAGATTATTCCTATTATATACTGTGTGTGAAGCTTGTAAAGGTATTATTCTTACTGGGAAGTACTCATTAGACAACATTTTTAATGAACTTAGATATAATAAAGTAAAGAGTCAGTACATTAATAGTAAAGATATGAGCATCCTAAAATATGATATTGAAGGAATTAAAAAGAATCATTTAAACAATGATAATAGGGATAAATCTTATGAAAGATTATGTAGACTAGAACTTAAATATGAAATCATGCATAATTTAGTAATAAGTATACTTAGCTAAGAAAGTAAAGAGGTATAAATATGAATATAGATACAATGCCATTGGCACATCAGGAACATTTAATTAATTCAATGTCAAAGGAACTTAACAAGAGATTCTGTGATGATAGAAAGATTCCACTTAAGATTTATAGTGGAGACATTTTTATAGATAGATTAAAACTCTTTGGAGAATATGAGAACTACATCAATTATTGTCAGGAAGTTAGAAGAATGTTTGATGATACTCAGAAATATTTTGAGTATTACAATCAGGTAAAGGATAAAGCAATTGATTACATCAAGGGTTCAGAGACTTTTCAATTACTAAACAGTGATGATATGAATAAGTATGCTTGTAAGTATAGTTTTCCACAGTCAGATGTTTATAAGGCAAGCAATATTGGAAAGAGATTCATCAGTATTGATATGTCAAAAGCAAACTTCAGTGCTCTTGTAGCATATGGAAGAACCATAGGAACAGAGTTCTTTAAGAGTTTCAACTATAGGGAGTTTATGGAGCAGTTCACTGATGTTGAGCATATCATTAACTCAAAGTATATCAGACAGGTAATATTTGGTAACTGCAATCCAAGGAGGCAGGTAACTTATGAGAAATATCTTATGAGTTTACTATTGGAGAGATTATTAAGTGAAGATTCAATCTATGAAAGACACGTTAGTAGTTTATGTTCAGATGAAATTATACTTAAAGCAGATGAATTTAGTACAGATGATTTACTTAAAATCAAAGAGATAGTTGATGAAATGTCATCAATAATTCCACTTAAACTTGAGTATTATCAGTTAGGAAAAGTGGAAGGTTCTGATGCTTACATTAAGAAGATATTTAGTGACCTTGAATATGAATTAACATACACCTATGATATTAAGTGTGTAAATCCAGATGAGGCACCTTTCATCTATAGGTTAATCAAAAATCAGCCTATTAAAGATGAGGATAGCATATTTAATTATAATAAAAAACTAGCTAAACTTATTGAAACACCTGAATTAAGTATTAACTTTACAGGAGGTTATAATTAGTAACAAAGAGAGGTATAAAGATATGACAAAACAGGAAACAAAAGAACTTTTAACCTCAAGTGAATATGACTTTTTAAAAGAAAATAAATATCTTGGGGATAATATAATATTACTTGCTCTAGGTGGAAGTAGAGCATACGGAACAAACTTGCCAGAAAGTGATATAGATGTAAGAGGCGTTGCTATAAATCCTTCTAAACAGATATTTGGTTTAGAGGGAGACTTTGAGCAAGTGGTAGAAACAAACACAGATACAACAATATACAGTCTAAATAAGATGACTAAACTGTTATTGAGTTGTAATCCTAACACTATTGAAATATTAGGATGTAGACCAGAGGATTATTTATATATAACACCTTATGGTCAAGCAATTCTTGATAACAAGCAAAACTTCTTAAGTGTTAGAGCTATAGATACATTTGGAGGCTATGCAAGAGCACAGTATAATAGACTTGAGCATGCATTATTAGGTAATGGTAACAATGACGAAAAGAAATTAGAAATGTTACTACACAGCTTAAATTGTGCACTTGATGCTTTTAATATAAAGCATAAAGACAGTAAAAGTAATATTACACTACGAATATTAAGTGTAGAAGAATACAAAGAAGTAATAAGAGAAAAGTATGAAAAAACTAAAGCAGATATTGGAAAAAAATTTGCACTTGATATAGCAGGTACTCTACAAAATAAAGAGCTAACTGACCAAGAGAGAACAAGTAAAATACAGTCACTAACAGACTTGTACAGAAATGATTTAGATGGACTAGAAGATGATTACTTATACAAACTTGATGATATTAATAATAACGTAGCTGATATGATAGTATTATCAGGTGAGTTTAGTAAGTATCCATTAGGAGATATTCAAACACTACTTAGAGATTTTCATAAAATCAAGTCTGAATATGGTAATATCAACAAAAGAAATACTAAGAAAGATGAAATTCATATGGCTAAACATATGATGCATCTATTAAGACTATATAAAATGGGTATAAAGCTTAATACTAATATGGAAATTCATACACACTGGGATGGAAAAGACCAGGAAATGTTAATGGATGTCAGATTAGGTAAATACATGACAGGTAATGGTATGAGAGTAAGACCTGAGTTCTATGAACTGTTAAAAGAAGTTCAGGACGAGTATGATTATTCAGTTAAACATACTATATTACCACAGAAACCAAATATTGAAGCTTTGAATGCAATGTTACAAAAAATATATACCGATAGGTATGGTATAATAAGAGGATAACAAAATGGGATTTAATGCAACTAATGTTAAAAGAGCAACAGAAACAAAAAAGATTTGTGCTACTGGTAAATTACAGATAGGCTCAAAGGTAATTGATATATCAGAGAAGTTAAAATTAGCTGTATCAATTGAATATAGAAAAGAACAGCTAGATAATATTGATATATCAATATGTAGAAAAACTAACACACCATGTAAGTATAAGATGTCATCCTATGGAGCAGATGTGATGCCATTCTATAACAGAGCAGGGCAATTGTGTATATTAAACTTTGCATCCTCAAAGAATCCTGGTGGTGGATTTGAGAGCGGTGCAATGGCACAAGAGGAAGCCCTGTGTTATGCATCTAATCTTTGTGATTGCTTGAAGAAACATATGAGTTTCTATGAGTATAACAGGGCAAATTTGAATAAAGCACAGTATTCAGATGGAATAATCTATACAAAAGATGTATTATTCTTCAGAAATAGGTTTAATAACGTAAATCCACAGTTTGCAGATGTAATTACTTGTGCAGCACCTAACTGGGGAGCATCTAGAGGGATAGGCGTAACACTTAAAGAAAATAATGAAACAATGAGTAGAAGAATTGAACAAGTACTTAAAGTAGCTATTGCAAATGAAAATAGAATACTAGTGCTTGGAGCCTTTGGGTGCGGTGTCTTTAAAAATGACCCTAATTACGTTGCAAAAGAAATGTTTAGACTGTTAAAAACAGAGGGTTATGATGAATATTTTGAAGAAATCATATTTGCAATGAATGATAACAAGGGTGAAAATGTTGAAGCATTTAAAAATACTTTTAATTTAAAGTAAAATAAATAATTAAGTACTGGAGGACATCCTATGGAAAGAACGATTACACGTGACGAAATCAATGAGATAAGGGAGTTAGGTATTAGTCTTGACACTATAGCTAAGTATAAAGGAGTATCAGTGTTAAGAGATGTAATCGACGAAGCAGTAACCAAAGAATTATCTATTATATGTATAGGTCGCTTTGCAACTGGTAAAAGTACAGCGTTAAAAGTAATATTAGGTACAATACCTGAAAATCCTGAAAACGTAACACTGGATGAGGTTATATCAGAGCCATGTATTAAGTTACTCAAGAATGGAGATGTAAAATATTGCACAATGCATGCAAACAATGTTAGTGAAGCATACAATAGACTTACAGATAACGCACATAGCTCTATAGTGAACACTCTATTAATAGAACTTACAATGGATATAAACGGAAGTAGGGCAATAAATTCAGTGTCTGAAATCATTACAACAAATAATGGTAAAGATACTGCATTAATTCCTATTGTAGATGTACATAAAGAAAGATTTAGAAAGATTAATGAATTAGTTTAATAACAGTAGAAAAATTGAATAAAACTAGTTGGAAAAATTTAGGAGTTAATAGCAACTATTAACTCCTATTTTTATGTCATTATATTCAATATATAATAAATTAAAAATTTTAATAACTAGTTGATATAATTTTTGTGTCAATACTCAGTGAACAAGTTGATAAACAATGTATATCATGTAAATAAACATAGATTATTTGATGATAAAACTAGTTAATAAACTATAATTCTACTTAATATTATTATCATCATAGTTGGAGGGTGTAATCATGGGAAAATATAACATAACAACAGTAATGTTTTTAGTAAACTCATTTAAAGATATAGTAGATTCTTATGGAAGAGTAAACAGAACAGTTGACCTGTATAAAAGACAGGTAGAGTCAATGATTATATCTAAACAAATATCTATAAACGATAGAGATATAGTTTTTGAACTATTAGGCATAGTTAATACAAGCAATATAAAATGGAGTACAGCAGATAGTAAAGTAGCTCAATTTACATCAGCTATGAGCTTATTACTTGATATTAGAGATAATGATGATAGAAATATTATTATAAATAGGCTAATAAGCACTAATTCAATTAGTGAATCTGTAGCTAATATAATTAAGAAACTTTATAGATAAGAAAGGAGACATATAATTATGAAATATATCATAGAGGTTGGAATAGATTATCAAGATGGAGAGCCTATATCACTTGGATATATAGGTTCTATAAAATATAGTTTTATAGAAAGAGCAGCTAGAGGTGAAGTAAAATACTTAGATAAATATGGGGATGTTGCTATAAATAAAATGTTTTCATTAGCACATAAGAAAGATGCCAGAGTATATGACAATGAAACAAAAGTAGATAATGATATTAAACTTCTTAGAGAAAATTTTACTGGATTACATTACATCTTTCATAGAGTAAATGTCAGTGAAGAAACAGCAAAAGCAATACGTAAAGAAAGGAAATAACTAATGGGTAAAATAGAGCAGGGTAAATTTTATCACATACAATATGTAGATAATGGAAAATCAGATTATATAGAGACTAGTAAACCATTAATAAACGGAAGAATCTATAGATTAGGTAATGGTAAGCAATTTAGAGTTATTAAAAGAGCTCACTTTAAATATACTTTTGAAGATATAGATAATATAAGAGTCATGATGGAAGATTATGACATAGGAACAGTTCAATATAATCTATGTATAAGAATGGCAAGAGCATTTAAAGCAAAAGTACCAGCAGTTAGATTTTCTGATGAAGAGCGTGAGATATTAAGCTATGTTTATTATGAAAATGAATATATAACTGATAAAGATAGGGAAACATTAAGAAAAGTTTTAAATATCAAATAAGATTTTGGAGGTTACAAAAATGCTTTGGTGTAAATGCATACAGAAAATAAGAGATAACAATGGTGTAATCGTTGAATATGAAATAGCAGACTTAAATGGTGAACATAGAATAGTATCAAAAGATGCATTAAAAAATGCAATAGTCAATAAGCAAGTAAGTGTTGTTAACCTTAAGTTAGCTAAAGATGGTAAACTTATGGATAGAGCAACAGAAGAACAAGCACAGTTAATGAAAGAACTTAACATTGGAACTGTTACTGAGGCAGATAATAACACCTATTTAAAAGCAAGAATGATTGGAATGGCGCCTTTAGTAGATGAAAGAGGTCGGGCATCTAAATTTCCTAACGGAGAGCAAATAGCAATAACACCAAATGTAAAATATATAATAAGCGATAGAAAGTTAGTTGACAAAACGGTTATATTCTATGGCAGTAATAAAGTAGACTTTGCATTTGGTGAAATGTATGGTAATGTTATAATTAAGAATCAAACAGTTGTATCTTCACTGGTAAACAAGGACTTTATAGTGAATAACTCTGTAGTATTTGACTTTGACAATATGGATTTAAAGATAATAGACATTATATTTAAGATATTAAAGACAGATATTAGAAACTATATGAGTACAGATATGACAGTGTATTTAGTAGATAATAGCAGACTAAATTGCGAAGAAGTTTATGCAAAAGTAGGTCAAATACTTAAAAGACAGAAGCCATCAAGTAAAATTGAAAGAAGATGCTATGATATTGTAGCATACTTAAGATTAATATACTCAATGTATTTATCTTTTAATGATAATTCAGTACTTAAATATGCAAATGATTATATAGTTGAATACTTGCAAAAAGCTGATAGATTATCAGGAGCAAATGATTCATACAATAATTTCTTATTTAAGAATCATGATACAATTAGAAAACTCATAATGAAAATTAGGGAGAAACAATGATAGATTATTACATAGTAGTAGATAACATAGACGAAAATGGATTACTAGCATTTAGACTTTATAAGTTTAATCCAGAAATTAGTCTTAAACCAATACGAATACATACAGAACGTTGTGAAACAATTGATATGATAATAAATATCATAGAAGATTTGATTCATACACAGAATGAATGTAAAGTATATATCTTAGGAGATGATATGTTCCTAAGAAATATATTTGATAATGACATAAATAAGTTTAATCATCTTAAAATAAATTACAGTAAACATGGAGGTTATAGAGTATTTTACACAATATATAGCACTAATAACGAGTATAGTGTAATTGAATTATTAGATATATCAGCTTCAGGTATGATGAGATACATTAGAAAAATAAAGGTTTATTCTTAATGAGGTAGAAAAGATTATGGAAAATAAAGCAGCTAAATTAAGCAGAGATGACTTGGATAAGTTTTATTCAGCAAAATATAATAGTTATAAGGATTTATCAATAAATATAATTGTTAACATGATGATAAATTCAATATTATTTTTTGTATTTGATTGTATACTATCGGGTAGATTAGTAACAGAAAATATAGTACCAAGATGCTTAATGTTAATATTTATATATCCTTATATTTATTTAACAAAAAGACATAATTACAAAACAAATATCGCTCTATCATATTTAGTAATTTATGGAATCGGGGCATGTAATATTTGGGCAATATCAAATTTAGATAACCCTGCTTATATAGGTGATACATTCCTACTTATACAGTTATCATTCTTGGCATTCGGTTTAGCAGTTCCAAAAGGATGGTCACAGCTAGGTCACATCGGTATTTTAATTGAATTAGCACTTGCTGGTGCAATAATACCAAATATGGATTTATTATTAACACTTATAATTCAATTAATGACATATGCTTGTGTTGAATATATATTAAATATACTTGAAGATAACTTTTTAGATAGTTATTCATCAAGTGAAGAAATAGAATCAAGAGTAGTTCATGACCAGTTAACATCAGCATTTAATAGACATAAAATACAAGATTTGTGTATAGGAACTACAAATGAACTTGAGATAAAAAGAGCAAGTGTTTTATTGATTGACATTGATTTCTTTAAGAAAATAAATGATACATATGGGCATGAAACTGGAGATGTAGTACTTCAGAACTTAGTAGAAATCATTAAAACTTATGTAAGAAAGACAGATTACATAATCAGGTGGGGAGGAGAAGAGTTTATTATAATACTTCATGATTGTGGTGAGGTCAAGGCAAAACAGATAGCAGAAACACTTAGAGAGCAAGTAATACAAGCTGGAGAAAATATGTGTAATGCTACAATATCGGTAGGAATATCAACATACATTGGTGGTAATTACCATGATACAATAAAACAAGCAGATGAAGCTCTATATTACGCTAAAGAGCATGGTAGAAATCAAGTAGTGCTACGTAGTGATTTAAAATAAAACACTGTAAATAGTAGGAGTATTGGAGGTTATGATTAACCTCCAATTTATTATTTTTATAGGTACAAAGATATGGATATAATAATCATTCAAATTATATTAGTAATAATCAATTCATATTTGGCTATTACAGAGAATAAAAATAATATATACGTTGTAACTTTTCTATTTAATTTAGCTAATTTAATAATGTATGCAATAAAAGGTGATAAAACAACTGTGATAATATATGTAGTAATAACATTAAGGTCACTGATATACATATTTAAAGATAAATTAATTAAATATAATTTTATACCAATAACATTTATATTAATACAGTTAGGCTTAGGAGTAATAACAATGGACAATCCTTGGCAAATAATATCAATATCAGCACCATGCTTTACATGTTATTATCTTTGGTATTTAGATACAACACAGAAGCTACGAGTAGGAAATATAATAGCAAATAGTTTATGGGCAGTATATAACATTGTAAATGGATTGTATATCGCTAGCTTAAGTAGGCTAATAACAATAACAGTTAATAGCATATCATATTATAAAAATAGAGATAAATATAAGAAACAGTAAAATATAATAAGTATGAAAATATTTAAAAATAGAGGCATTTAAAATGGAATTATGTAAAACTTGTGAAAATTATATAGATACATATTATACAACTTTACCACTTTCTATAGATAGTATTATATTCGAGAAAATTGATGGACAGGTTTCACTAATTCATACTAAACACTATGAGAAAAATCCTGAAGGCACTGGGATATGTGATTGTAAATTTTCTGAAATGTATAAATGCGGAGTTCATGATGGAGGATACTGTGAATATTATATGAAGAAGCAAAAAGAAAAAGAAAAGAAATATGATTTTAGTGTATTTGACAATTACAAATGTGATGGACAGCTTGTAATGAAGTTTAATGGTACAGATATAGAAATTAAGGAAGAGGAAAAAGAAACAATATGTGCTATACCAAAGCGAGTATAACATATTTACTCTATAAATTATTTTTTAATAATTTCAATAGGTGTATAAATGTAAGATTTACCACAATTTAATGACTAGTTGGTTACTAGAATATAGCTCTATTACAATCGTGAGTATTCATTGCATGTATCTACATTTTATAAAAATTATAGGTATTATATGGTTAATTTGTTGTAAATAATTATTTGATATAAACATAGGAACGATTTTTCATACTCACTAGGCTATTTTTTAGGTATGCATTGGTAGTCAAGAAGTCTAAAAATTAAAAATTAAAAATTTTGGAAGTGATTTATAGCATTACAAAATTTAATATACAGTAGATACTATTTTTAGATAATATTACAGTATTAAAACGTAGGAGATAGTAATATGAACAATAATACCAAAAAGGAAAAATTCAATAGAGAGAAATGCAGACAAGAAATAGCTAAACACTATAAGGATGAAATAAATGAGCTTAAGAGCAAAATAAAACAACTTGAAGAAGAGAAGATATTAGCAAATGAACTTATAAAACAACAGCAGATAAAAATAGATGAACAAGAAGAAAGAATAAACTTATATAGAATGGTAGTAGATATGACTGAAAAAGATATAATTGAAGCTATAAATAAATCCAAAACAAAGGCAGACTTTTTAGATGCAATGCATATTTTTGGAAAATTATTAAAAGAGTATTGAAAAATATATCAATTTATGTTATAATATTTCAATAAAATATGAAAAGAGGAATATAGAATGGTTAAAGAAGAAGTACATAATACAAAATTGGTTAAGGTCATTAAGCGAAGTATGCTAAAAGAAATAGTGTATAACAAGCTTAATAATACTGGCGACCCATCTAATATTAAGCCAACACTTGATAGAGCATTAGATGCTATTTTGGAATGTCATATTGATAGCAGAGTAATGGCAACAAATCCTAATGGAGACAAGTGTTTATTGACACTTATGGGAGCACATGTGTACACTTGGCATAATGAAGAAATCATCGAATCTGTGAAAGAGTGCTTTGAAAATTCAGAAGATGTTACAGAAGATTGGTTAAAAGAGAACAATGGTGATAGAGAATATATACTTGAATTAAGTGAGGATGACAAAAGAATTTTATCAACAAACTAACATATAAAGGAGAATAAATCATGGCAATTAAGTTTTCAAAAACAAATATTAAGTACGGGTGCTTCAGTAATTTTTATCCATGCGTTGTAACATTTGATGGATTAACATTTAAGAATAGTGAAGCAGCATGGCAGGCTCAGAAAACACTTGATATGGAGCAAAGAGAGAGATTCTGTGGATATACAGCTTCTGGTTCAAAGAAGATGGGCAGAAAGGTATCACTTAGACCAGATTGGGAAGAGATTAAGTATCAGCTAATGGTAGATGTGTGTCTTGCAAAATTCACTCAGAACACAGAATTAAAAGAAATATTACTTAGTACTGGGGATGAGGAACTTATCGAAAATACAACAGGATGGCATGATAATATCTGGGGTAATTGCGAATGTCCTAAGTGTATAGGTAAGGCTGGACAGAATTTACTTGGAAAAGCACTTATGGAAGTAAGAGAAACACTAAGAAAGCAGAATTAACAGAAGAATAATGACAAAATGCAAATACCACTATGCTTAAAAATATGGCATAGTGGTATTTTACATATATTTATAATTTAATTTATGGAGGGCACATGATAAATAGAGTAGTCATATTCGATGTAGATGATACAGGATGGGGTTTAAATGATAGGGTATGTAATATATTAGGAATAGACATTAGTAAAATTAAAAATTTCTACATAAAACATAATGAAGAACTTGATGAAAATGAGAAAAAACTATTACTTGAAAAATATAGTGACTCTAAAATATTTGAAAACATTGAGTGGTATGAGGGGTTTGGGTCAATATTTGACTTAGAACAGCTCGGATGTACAGTACATATTAATTCAAATTGTAACACACAGGCTGTAAAAGAAACTAAACATACTGAATTAGTAGATAAACTTTGTTTTCCTGACGAAAAAGTCACTTTAAATGTAATAACAGACGCTAAAAATAAGAACCTCAATGATGATATATACATACTGGTAGATGACTCACCTTTTAATATAGCAAAGTCAAAAGCTATGTATAACATAGCTTTAAAAAAGCCTTGGAACACATCTAAATATGGTTTAGAAACAATAGGGAATAAGAAAGTTATTTTTTGTGATAACTTTATTGAAATACTAGTAACAATAGAAGAATTATTGTGTGGAGCAGAAAATTATGAAAGATACAAAAATAATGTTTAAGAATTTCATTGAGTATTTTATAGTATGCATAGGAGTATTCGTTTTACGAGCATTTACATTACAAGGACCAGTCTATGACTTATGTGCAGAGGACAACTCAATATTTTTTATAATAGGCAGAGAAATATTGAATGGCAAAGTATTATATAGAGATATCACTGACCAAAAGGGTGTGTACATATTTTTAATATATGCGTTAGCAGCTTTAATAAGTAGAACATCACAGATAGGAATGTATATAATCTTCACAACATTAATGTGTATCGTTATAGGTTACTTATATAACACACTAAGAATGAAGATGGGATTATTAGAAAGTATGGCATCTACATATTTTATTATATTAATGCTATGCTGGACACCTGTAATGACATTTAATGGATATAATGAAGATTTTATAATGTTATGTTACTTAACATCAATGATAGCACTATATAGACATTTTGATGAAAGATATAGCAATTATAAAATGATGTTGTTACATGGTATTCTATGTGGTATAATACTTAATATGAAACCAAATTACATAATATTTTATATACCAATAGCTATACATTTATTAATTACAACACTAAAAGACAAGCATTACATAGAGTTAAAAAATAACATAATAAGTGGTTTATGTGGTATACTTTTAGCAAATATACCAATGCTTGTATACACAATAAGTAATCATTGTTTTATGGATATGATACATGAATTATATGGAAACAATGGCTTTGATGTATATGGTCAATATAATTTAAAAGAGATGATACCATTTGTAATTATTCATCTATCATTTTTATTAGTTATTATGATTGCATCTATAATTGTTATACGAGTACATAGAAAAGAGATGACATTATTATATATTTCATTAAACATAATGGTATTAATTGGTGCTTTAATGAGTGGTAGACCATATGTTCATTATACTGAAGTACTTATGGTGTTCTGTGTGCCAATTATAGTATGCATTATTAAATCATTATTTAAGTTAAGAATAAAGATAGCACCAATTATTGTATGTTTATCATTTGCTTATATGATGACAACATATCAAAAAATATATACAGATGCATTATATAACTTATATATAACCGATGATGCTAATTATGGTATATACAAAGTGGCAAAACTATATAGAGATAAGTATTCAGAATATGAAAATTTGGTTTATATAGGATATGGTGGACTACTTTATTATAATACTGAAGTGCCTG
>ULNH01015132.1_pt1 | contig 14376 bp, 9 predicted proteins | sample 1951871 | NCBI WGS metagenome assembly ULNH01 (sample SAMEA4835572, study PRJEB28245) | human gut metagenome | biome: gut microbiome; material: fecal sample | place: Denmark | collected 2008 | reverse complement strand
ACGTTAGGCGAAAAAATGCAAGAAAAGCAAAAAAATGCCACATAAGACTGCTTTCAACCGCACCCCTCTGCCCCAAAAGAGAAAACAAAACTACGCACAAAGTTTCGGCAAATTTTTCGCTTATTGCAGTTTCCCGAAAAACAGCGTTAATGTCACACAAAAATTTGCGAAAAACGCCTGACAGGTTACAAAAAATTGCAAAATGGCAACGTTAGGCGAAAAAATGCAAGAAAAGCAAAAAAACGCCCACAAAACTGCTTTTAAGCAAAACTGTTCGACGGGAAAAGAAGGAAAACGAAAATGTACGCAACCTTCAAGGTAAAATTTACCGCAAAATGCAAAAAATGCGGATTTCTCCGCATTTTTTGCAACTGATTGAAAGATGATTTGGTTTTGTTTTTTTGTATGCAAAAGGTCTATACTGCCTTTTGTAGAGTTTCTTAACGCCGAAACTTCGCCCTACTCGTGTTGTTCCGTCGAGGACTTTTTCACCACAACGTACATCATCTTGCGACGTTTCAACCACAGTACAAGGGCAATTACGCCAACCACAACTGCCAAGGCAAGCGCCGTCCAACCGAGCAATGCCCATGCGGTGATACCCGTGGAACGGACGTCCTCCCACATGGTGGAAACTTTGTTGTTGTTTGCGCCAAAGTCTTTCATTACGCCCAACTGATCGATTTCCCTGCCGTACTCGTTGTCCGGCACAATTTCAAAGGGATAGCGCCAGTTGCTGTCGTCGATGGGGTCGACGTAGTCGAAGAAATATTCGGCAAATTCCTCCCAACTTGCGTAGTCGCAATCCTCCTGCGAAAGCACGTTGCCGTCTTCGTCGGTTATTTCCCAGTCCTCGCCGTACACAAGGTAGCCCTGTGCAAGAATTTCACGGCACTCGGGGTCGTTGCGCACCTTTTCGGCGGATACCGCCGACGTGTAGCCTATTTCCATCATGTTGTTGGCGGAAACGTACAGTTCGTTGAGGAAGTTGATGAATATCTTTGCAGCCTGCAAATGCTCGTCGGGACAGGTTGTGGGAATTACCCAACCGTCAAACCAAATGTTGCCGCTGTCGTGAGGAACGTAGTAGCCCAACGTGTAACCGCCGCTTTCCCCCTCTTCGTATTCCAACATGGGGTCGATGTAGTCGTCATCCCAACTTTCTTCCACGGCATACAAGGCGTCGCCGCTCCATGCAAGGTCAACATAGGCAATGCCTTGGATGAGTTCGTTTTTGCCGAAGTCCACTTCGTAACCGTACAGTTGCTCTTTTTGCTTTTTCAGAACGTCGGCGCACAAATCTATCAGTTGGTCGTCCACCGTGTTTATCATCTGGCCCATTGTAAGTTCGGTGTACGGTTTGCCGTAGTTGGAGCTGGAAGTATCCTGCACGGTGAGTCCGTCAAGTTTGCCGCTTTCCAACAGATAGAACACCGTTGCCGCGTAACTGTCACGGATACTGTCTTTCATGTAAATTCTGCCCGTAAGACCGTCGGAAAGCAAATTGCCGCTTCCGTCGTCGTTGAACAGCAATCCCCAGTTTGCATTGTTGAGCGTTTCCCTGTCGTAAATGCCGAGTTCTTCAAAATACACTTTGTTGTACAGCACGCCCAGCGTTCCGTACATGTAGGGGACAAAGTAGTCCGCCATTCTCACGGTTTTGGTGCCGTCGCCGTCGGTAATCTGCACGGAGCCGAACACTTCGTCGATTTTTTCGATGAAACGGCTGTCGATGTTTTCGCTGTTGTGAACGTAGCCGTTGAGAGAATTTGTGTCGATGTACTCTTCGGCAGTGCCAAAGTAGTTGAGTTCACGCAGCAAGCCGTTTTCCAGAAGTTTCTGAATGGCGTACTCGCTGGGGCACATTACGTCCACAATGCTGTCGCCGTTGAGAATTTTGGTGAGCATGGTTTCGTTGGTGTCGAAGGTAACGTAGGTAACCTTGATGTCCCTGCCTGTGAGGTTTTTGTAGTATTCCTTGAAGTCGTCTTCGTAGTCGTAGATGTAATCCGCCCAGTTGTACACCACAAGTTCGTCCACGTCCTCGGGCAGGGTGTCGCAACCTACGGCAAACAGCATAACAAATGCCAGCATCAAAGCCAACAATGCCACTGTGTTTTTTTTCATTTGTTACGCCTCCTTCCTTTGTTGTTTTTTGATGTTGATTACCAACAGCAACGTCAGCACCACAATGAAGAAGATGGAGAACACCGCAAACCAGAACGGTTCCAGACTTTTCAGACGTGCGTCTTCGTAGATGTAGGTGGAAAGGGTTTCAATGCCCGTTTCGCCTTTGTTGAGTTGGGTGATGATGAAGTCGTCCAAAGAGATGGTGAACGCCATTGCAAAGCCGGAAACAATACCCGGCGTGAGATAGGGCAACACCACTTTGAACAGCGCTTTTACGGGGTTTGCGCCAAGGTCCAGCGCCGCTTCGTACATGTTGGGGTCCATTTTTTGCAGACGTGGCAAAATGGACAGCACCACGTAGGGCGTGCAGAAGGAAACGTGTCCGATGATAAGACGTGTCCAGCCCTGCGGGAAAATGAAACTGAAAGCGGAAAAGAACACCATCAGGGAAACAGCCATTACTATTTCACTGTTTATCATGGGCAGTTGGTTTACCGTCAGCGTTATTTTTTTGGAACGGTTGCCAAGGTAGAAGATACCTATTGTGGAAAATGTGCCCAACACCGTGGAAATTACGCTTGCCGACGCTGCCAGAATCAACGTGTTTTCCAAAGCGGAAAGCAGTTTTTCCGACTTGGGTCCGTTGAAAATGGAAATGTACGCTTCCAAAGAAAACCCGTTGGAAAAGGTAAAGTTGCTGTTGTTGGCAAAACTGAACACGATGATTACCACAATGGGAAGATACAACACCGCCAACACTATTGCAAGATAGCCGTTGGCAAAAAACTTTTTCCAAAATGTGTTTTTCATAGCGTACTCCTCACATTGTCATCCTTGTTGACAATGTTCACCAAAACGTTGGCAACAATCACCAAAGCCAGCATCACAAGGCTCATAACGCTACCCACGCCGAAGTTTTGCGCCACGGTAAACTTGGTGTTGATACTGTCACCGAAAAGGTAAATTTGCCTGTTGGAAAGCAATTCCGAAATGGCAAAGGTGGAAATTGCGGGAATGAACGTCATTGTAATGCCGCTGATAATTCCCGGCACGGACAAGGGCAAAACCGTTTTGAGTAGCACCGTTATTCTGTCCGCCCCAAGGTCTTCCGCCGCCTCGATGTAGCCGTGGTCGATGGAAAGCAACGTTGTGTGCAACGGCAAAATCATGTAGGGAAGGTAGTTGTACACCATGCCGAACACTACCGTGCCCATGCCCAAAGAAATGTCCAAAGAAAGGAAAATGGATTTGAGCGACAGGGTGCGGATGAGGAAGTTTACCCACATGGGCAAAATGAACAGCAACACAAACACCTTGCTGCTTGCGTGATACTTGACCAAAATGTACGCCACGGGGTAACCTATCGCAAGGCAGATTACCGTTGTTACAAGCCCGATTACCAGCGAATTGCCCAAAACCGTCAAACTGCCGCTGTCGGTGAAAAAGTCGGCAAAGTTCTGAAAGGTGAGTTGACCGTCGGCTACAAATGCATTGATGAGAATAAGCACCAGCGGCGTTACCACAAACACAATCAGAAATGCCATGTAGGGGTAGGCAAGCACCTTGCGGGAAAAATGCAGTCTACTTGTTTTCATCTGACACCTCCGCATTGCTTACCTCTGCCGCCTCGATAATAAGTTTATCGGGGGCAACTTTGATGCCGACACGGTCGTTGGTTAGCCACTCGTATTCCGTATCCACAAAAAAGTCGTAGTAGTCGTCGGTGCGCACAATGTACTGCCAGTAACTGCCCTTGTAGATGGAGGAAATAACCGTTGCGCCGATTACGCCGTCTTCCTCGTCGTCGGTGAGTTCCACGTCGTCGAAGTCGATAGACACCTTTACTTTGGTTCCCTCGGGAAGTTTACTTGTGCAGGGGAAACGTCCTTCGCAAAATTCCACCACGCCCGGTTCGTAAATTGTGCCGTCCACAGTGTTTATAAGGCGGGATTTGTGCATGATGTGGAAGTCGAAAGGCTTTATGTACAAACCGATTTTGTCGCCAGGTTCCACTTTTACGTTGTCGTGAATGATGATTTCGTTGCGTTCGTCGCCGAAAGTCAACGCCGTTACCTGGTAGTGATCGCCCTTGAACACGCAGGTGAGCACTTCCGCCTGAATAAGACACTGCTTGCTGTCCGTTTCCACAATTTTGATGTCCTCGGGACGAATGATGACGTCGATGGGTTCGTTGTACTTGAAGCCCTTGTCCACGCACTGGAACTGATGACCGGAAATGTCCACGCAGTAGTCCTTGACCATTGTGCCGGAAAGAATGTTGGATTCGCCGATAAAGTCGGCAACAAAGGCGTTTGCAGGCTCGTCGTACACCTTGGAAGGTGTGCCGATTTGCTGAATTACTCCGTCTTTCATTACCACGATTGTGTCGGACATGGTGAGGGCTTCTTCCTGGTCGTGCGTTACGTACACAAAGGTGATGCCCAACTTCTGATGCATGGACATAAGTTCCAACTGCATGTCCTTGCGCATTTTGAGGTCCAACGCCCCCAAGGGTTCGTCAAGAAGCAAAACCTGCGGTTCGTTTACCAACGCACGGGCAATGGCAACACGCTGTTGCTGTCCGCCCGAAAGAGAGTTGACGGAACGGTGTCCGTAGTCTTCCAAGTCCACCATTTTGAGGGCGGAATTAACCTTGTCGGTGATTTCCTTTTTGGTGAGTTTGCGCATTTTTTGCACCGTGTTGCCCTTTTTGTCGACAACAGGCTCGCCGTCGGGAACAAGTTTCAACTTCAAGCCGAAAGCAATGTTGCCAAAAACGGTGAGATGCGGAAACAACGCATATTTCTGAAACACCGTGTTGATGTTGCGCTTGTGGGGAGGAAGTTGAGTAATATCCTCGCCGTTGAAAAAGATTTTGCCTTCGGTGGGCTGTTCGAAACCTGCAATCATTCGCAACGTGGTGGTTTTTCCGCAGCCTGACGGCCCCAACAACGTTACAAACTCGCCACGTCTTATGGCGAGGGACAGGTTTTTTACGACGGGTTTGTCGTCGTAGGATTTGTACACGTTTTTGATTTCAATGATTTTGTCGTCCATAGTTCCTCCCTAGAAGTTCGACGGGGTTGTTACCCACAGAACTTTGCTTTCGCCTTTGTTTATGTTTCTTATTGTATGCTGCTTTTTTCCGTCTATGGAAAAAGAATCGCCCTGTTTGAGTTTGCACTTTTCACGCAGTGTTACCAACTCCACCTTGCCTTGCAAAACGTAGCCGAACTCCTCACCCTCGAAGGGAAGCCTCTCTTCGCATTGCGCCCCCTGCGGCAAAGTGAGTATTATCGGTTCCATTTCCTTTACCTGCGAGTTGGGAATAAGCCATGTGTTTGTGCCGCCGCCGTTTTTGGAAACAAAGTAGTCGTCGCTTGTGAAAACAATCTGTTCGTTGGCAGGCTCGGAAAAAAATTCCTGCAACGACACACCCAAAATGTGCAAAATGTCTTCCAGCGTGGCAATGGAAGGCGAACAAAGGTCGTTTTCCAACTGCGATATGTACCCCTTTGTCAGTTCCGTGCGCTGTGCAAGTTCTTCCTGCGTCAGGTCAAGTTTCAATCGGTACTGTTTTATTTTTTTACCTATTTCCACCATTTTCGCTTTTCTCCAAAAAAAATAGCCCCGAACAAACAAGAAAATATTTTAACGTACTGCCGCATTTCACGACGAGTGTTCGCAGACACTCATATACCTAAAATAAAAAATTGTTTGCCCGTGGCAACTTGGCTTAAGTATACTTTAAGGATTAAGTATTGTCAAACGTTTTTATTACTATTTCTAAACTTTTTTTATTTTTGCTAAACTTTTTGTCTAGTACAAATTTTTGCAACAAATTGCCGTCAAAAGTAATGCAAAAGGTGAATTCCACTCACACAAAAAAGGGGAAGTGAAGGGCAAAAGGCTGTTTGTAAAATTGAAAAGGGCAAAGGGCGAAATGTCCCAAAAGCAAAGGAAAGGGGCAAAGGGCAAAAACAATATAAAAAAGGTAAGAAAATCGCTGTTGAAACAAACAGACATTGAAAAAGAGCGAGTACTGCCACAAAAAGACAGCGAATGAAACAACATAGAATAAAAAAAACGAGTAAACTTCCAAAGAACAAAGAGCAATATGCCCAAACAGCAAAGGGCGAAATTCCAAAGGGCAAAGGGCGAAATGTCCCAAAAGCAAAGGGAAAAAGGCAAAGGGGCAAAAGGCAATATAAAAAAGGTAAGAAAACGGCTGTTGTGTTGGCAAAGCAAAAGTACGCTAGTTTTTGGCAAAGCAAGTTGAAATGAAAAAAACAAAAAAGCCTGCGTCATTGCAGGCTTTATGTTTTGTTTGTCGCAAATTGCAAATACGGGTGGGGAAAATCAGTCCACCACAACAACGACGGGCACGGACACTTCGGCATACATCTTCACATTCACCGAGTACCTGCCAACAACCTTTATCGGGTCTTTCAATACTACCTGTTTTTTGTCCACCTTGTAGCCCAAACGGCACAATTCTTCGGCAATTTCCTTGTTGGTGATGCTTCCGAACATCTTTCCGTTTGCACCTTTGGCGGCGGTGAGATGCACTTCCTGCCCTTTCAGCCTTTTGGCGTTTTCCAACGCCTGCTGTTTTTCCGCTTCCTTTTGCTTGGCTACCGCTTTGTCGTGTATCGCAACGCTGTTGAGGGTGTCGGCTGTCGCCACCGTTGCCAAACCTTTTTTGAGCAGAAAATTGTTGGCGTAGCCGTCGGACACGTTGATTATTTCGCCCTTTTTGCCCTGTCCTTTCACATCTTGCAAAAGAAGTACTTTCATTGTTTCCTCCATTTCACAACGGATTTTTCCGTAACGTTTTTGTACATTATACAACATCGGCAATCAATAGTCAACACGGTGCAAAAAACGCCGAAAAAATTTGCATGACAACGTCAAACAAAAACAAAAAAGTGTGCGAAATGCGTGTATTTTTTTTGAGGCAATGGACAACAATGAAATCAGGAGGTGCAAAAAATGAAAAATCAACAATCCATTCTTTGCGACGTTTGCGTGTGCAAACACCACAACAAATCGGGGACTTGCAAACTTTCGCAAATCACCGTTACACCCAGCAAGGACTGCGAAACGGCGCACTACTGCAAAGACTACGAAGAAAAGTAGTTTTTCGGTGTTGATGCAAACAACATTGCTTTTGTGAGGGCATGCGTTGCGCCCAAATCAACGCACAAAAAAGGTCGGGAAACCCCGACCTTTTTTGTGGTAGTTATGCAGAAACGTTTTATCTGTATGTTACGGCAAGATAATTCACGTAAAATCTTGTACTTTTGCTCGTTCCCATACACGTAAAGGTGATACTTGTAGCGTTGACGTCGGACAAATCTATTTTGCCGTTTGCAGACAAGCTGACAGTTTTCTCTACCGTCACGCCCTCAGCATTAACGTAAGAGTATTTTACGGACGTTTTCATGCTTGAACCTATGGATATAGCAGTGATAGTCTTGCCGTTACCCGCAGTAACGGTGATCTCTCCGCCGCCTTTTCCATCACTACTACTTTGATAAAGCCTTATTTCACCGTCATTTATTGCGGGATCTGACGTACCTTCGCCCTTGGCAGTTGTATACGATATATCGTCCTTGGCGTCGCTTGTAGAGGTAAAGGTTTCCCAAGTGACGGTAACCGTTGTGGCGGCATCTCTCGTTGAAACGACTATTGATGTATCGCCCTTAATAATCACGGTATAGACGCCGTCAACAGCGTCAACCGGTTCGCCGTTTACCATTACCTTGTCTACTACGTAACCCTCGTTGACCGCAACTTTGAAACTCAATTCCGTTCCATGCAAAGCTGTCGCGGAAAGACTTTCTCCGTTCAAATCAGTGACTCTGCCGTTTGCTATTTCAACGGTTATGCTGTGAGAGGGCTGTACCGCTTCGCACACGGTGCACTTGCCGTCTTGGTAGGTGCAATCTTCCGTTACTGTTTCGCCACACAAACTGCAAGTACCTGAGTGCGTACCGTTGTTGTTGGGTGTCCATGTTTCAACAGAGTGGTCGCAAACGACGTGCCAGTAAGCGACTTTAGAAATTTGAATAATACCGTTTGAACTTGCTGATGCACAGTCTACTTCAATCTTGTAGTACAAATTTGCGGTAGGTGCAGTAACAACAAATTCAATGTCGCCTGTTGCTATTTCTTGTGCTACAACCGTTTCGACAATGTTCTCAAACTTTTCATCAGTTGCGACAATAAGTTTGAAACTGTTGATTTTCTCTGCGGTTACCGTATCGACAGTTACAACAACTTTGGCAATTTGTTCCGCAAAGTGGGTAGCAATTGTGGCAATGGAATCGTAATTCTTACTTCCTGCCTTTATATATGTCCAACTATTCCAATTATTGTTGTTGAAATTGGAAATCTTCCACTCGTGACCGTCTTTGATTGCCGTCCAAGTTGTATCGTAAGCACTTACCTTATTATTTACTTGGTTATCATCAGGGAAGGTTAATTCCGTTAAAAGTTCTGTTGGCAAAACTACAACTTCACTGAAAGTAATGTTGATTGTTATTTCACCTGCAACTTCCGTTGTGTAGTAGCCGTCAGCATCTGCCGTAAGCACTGCGCCTCCTACGGAAACGGTTGCCACTTGGTAGCCTTCGGGGGCGGTAACGGTAAATTTCAACGCACCTTCGGAAACCTCGCCGGGCAATTTAATGCCGTTGTCGGTAGTTACCGTGTAGCCTTCAACATCGCCATTTACGGAAACTTGATGTTTGGTTGTGATTTTTTGAATTGTTACCTCAACCGCATTAGTTTCGCCCACAACAAAGGAATAGGTTCCTTCAACGGGGGTGATAAAATTGCCATTTACCTTGACAGACACAACTTCGTAGCCTTCGTTTGCAGTAACGGTGAACGTTACCGTGGATTCGATAGGCGCAGATGTGGGCAAAGTTGTTGTTGCGTTTTCCATTTGTACGGTGATAGGACGAGAACCACGGGTTACAGCGGTCATTTCTGGGTAATCTTTGCCTTTCGCTGCAATTTCCAATGTGCCGTTGTAATTCGTAATATAACCGTGGAAAACTACTGTGTCGCCTTCGTAAATGGTGGCTACCGTTTCGGAAAATTTTGCAGAAAACACCAACATTTTCGTGCCGTCTGCCGTATCGGCAATGTAAATGTTGGAAAGATAATCTCCTCTTGAGCCTACATCTACTATCAAACCTTTTATATACACTTTTTCGGTGTAGTTACCCTGACCGATTACACTTGCAATTGCAAGAGCGTCCGCTACCGAGTAGGGGTCTTCAGCCGTGCCTTTATGTTCAGGTTGGGTGGTGAGCGTTACGGACAGCGTTGCATCAGCCGTCAAGTCAAATGTGCCTGCACCGCCGTCCATTGTTACGGGGGTATCGTTGCAAGTAACAACAATGTCAAAGCCCTCTGCCGTTACTTTGATTGTAATTGTGCCTTCCACCACGTTTGCCAAATCGGTTACAGGCAGGCCGTTTTCACCGAGTATTTTCACCGTTACACCTTCGGGCAAAGTTGTTGCAGCATTGCCGTTTACGGTGTAACCTACCGTTACGCTGTGCGTAACTACTTCTTGAGCACCGCACACTTCACATTTGCCGTCTACAAAGGTGCAATCTTCCTTTACAGTGTAATCACAGCCTTCTCTTGTGCAAGTGCCTGTGTGAGTTCCGTTGCCATTGGATTTCCATGCGCCCCAAGTGTGTCCAAGAGGTTCGCCTACCGTGCGAACTTCTTCCGATTCGCACAAGTCGCAAATGCGACTTTCTGTTGCGCTTTCGGTGCAGGTGGCGTCGGATTTGTGAGCCCATGTGCCCCACTCGTGTTCGCAAACAACAGATGTGTACGTTACTTTGGAAATTTGAATAATACCGTTGGAACCTGCAACAGGACAGTCGATTTCAATCTTGTAGTACAAATTTGCCGCAGGTGCAGTTACAACAAATTCCATGTCGCCTGCTGCTATTTCTTGTGCTACAACCGTTTCGACAATGTTTGCAAACTTTTCATCGGTTGCGACAATAAGTTTGAAACTGTTGATTTTGCTTGCGGTGACCTCATCGACAGTTACAACAACTTTGGTAATTTGTTCCGCAAAGTGGGTAGTAATAGTGGCGACGGAAGGATCACTCTTACGTCCTGCCTTTATATATGTCCAATTCCATCTATTGTTGTTGAAATTGGAAATCGTCCACTCGTGACCGTCTTTGATTGCCGTCCAAGTGTCAGTGTAGGAACCAACCCCGTTGTTTTCTTGGTTGTCATCGGGGAAAGTGAGGGCAACTTCCTGCTGGCTCATTTTGGAAACAATTTCCACATGTACGGTGGTTTCACCACAAACAGTTACCGAATAGGTGCCACTTTCAGACATGTCAACAACGGTTTCGTTGACAGTTACGCTTGCCACCTTGTAGCCTTTGGGGACAGTGATTTTCACTTCGTAGGTTGTGCCGTTAGTTGCGGAGGTTGGAACAGGACTTCCATCCGCCAACGTTACCGTGTAACCTTCCACATTTGCGCCGAAAGTGAGTGTGTATTCGGGATGAGTAACTTCCGTAACGGTGCCTGCGTCAAATTCGTAGTAGTTGTCGAAATGTTTCAACGTACCTACCACGCTTACACTGTCGCCAACCAAAAATTCATCGGTGCTTTGGAAAGAGTACAGATAGATATCTTTTTCTTCCACAATAATTGTGGCATTTGTGCCGTCGACATTAGTGACAATTCCCGTGAGCAGGTAGGTGCCGTCCAACGCTTTGCCGCTTTCAAGAGCGTACAGTTTTTCGACAATTTCCGCCTGTGTAATTTCGTGTTCGTGACAAACAGTACAAACGTTGTTTCCCGTTGTTACCGCATCGTAGGTGTGCCCCGTGGTGGGAATTACCAACTCTTCGGCACTTACTTCCACCTTTCCGCTTTCGCCGTCAACAAACAGTTTGTGGCAAACGGAACATTCGTAGTGAGCCTTTGTGCCGACAGCCGTGCAGGTTGCGGAAACTTCCTCAATAAGTTCGCCGTAGGTGTGTTTGGCAAGGGGAAGCATCCAACTGTTTTCCTCGATGGGTTGACTTCCCTGACCGTCGGAAAAGTACAGTCCGCATCTGTCGCAGGACCAGTACTCGCTGTTTCCTGCCACTTCGCAGGTGGACTCAACTGCCTCGTGATGGGTGAGGTTGTGCCCCGCATCGATAGTTTCGCCACGGTGTTCCGTTTCTCCGCACAGTGCGCAGTAACGCATTTCGCCGCCCTCTTCCGTGCAGGTGGCAGGTTTTACAAACCAATCGCTCCACTTGTGCACAAGAACGGGGCTGGAAATGTCTTCCCAGTCAACTTCCACCATGTCTTCGCCAACTTTTACAAAATACTTTCCGCACAATGTGCAGGTGTAATGTTCCAGCCAGCCTTCCTGCGTGCATGACGGTTGCTGTGCCAAGACTACTTCCGAATACTCGTGGGTGCAGTCAGCCGTTACCGCATCCGCAACATCGCCGTTTGGCACATAAGCCGCCACGGCAAGAAGTGCTACGGAAACGATGAACATGACGGCAAAAATCTTCAACAGTTTTTTCATGTCCCTTATCTCCTTTAACAAAAAAAACCGCACAAACTACCTTGTTTGTTGCGGTTGAATGCAAAAATTTCCGTTGACAAAGGCGGGGACAGTTTCCCCGTGCGTTTCATACATTGCAGAGATGCCCATGTCTTTACGCATTTTACCCTCTTTCACTTTGACAATAAAAACGGAAATGTAAGTAACATTTATATTGTAACACCTATGTTTTTATTTTTCAATATTTTTTATGAAAAATAACTGACATTATTCGTTAAAAAAAGCAATAAAAATTTGCTTTTGCAACAAATGTCGTTTTTGGGCGACAATGCAAGAAAATTTTGCACAAAAAAGACAAAAAACTTTGACGTCCGCATGCCCATTGCACGACTACCGCTGACATTGCTGCCGTTGAAAAAAGTTGAAACGTATTTTTGCAATGTGACAAAAGATGTTTGCACTGTTTGGGCATTGTGCTTGGCTTTGCCATGTTGAGGCACAAACAAACTACCCGACAAAACAACTTGCAAAGGGGAAAAGGGAAAAACGAAACTTTGCACGATTTCACAATACATTTTGTGCCGAAGCCGTGCCTGTTTCCGAACACGGCAACGCCGACGTGGCGTTTTTGCACGTATATACCGCACGAAAACAAACATACTAGTTGCACGGAGGAAAATTATGAGCAAAACGCCTGAAAAACAAAAAAACGAAACGACAAAAGACGTGATTTTGGCAATATTTTGCGTTGCGCTGATGTTTGCGCTGTTTGCCACCATAATGGTACTTGCGGGAAGCCGCACAGTGGGAAAAATTACCTACGAAGGAGAAGTCAGACAGGGGAAAACGCAGGTGTTTTCCTATCGTACGGACAAGGTGAAAAAGGGCGAAACGGTAACATGGTACGTGGACAATGTAAAGAAAGACAGTTACAACTACGACGGACAAAACGCCGATTTTGCCTGCACCTTCGACAAAACGGGCAACAGCACCGTGAGGGTTGTTGCAGGCAGATTCAACCAAAGCGTTACCGTTGAGGTGCTAAGGCCACTGCTTACCGTGCGTGCCAAAGACGTTACCGTTACCTACGGCGAAACGACGGCACCCGTGCTGACTTTTGAAACAAGCGGACTGCTTCCGGGGGACACATTGCAAAAACTCGGTTGCAAAATTCAGCTTGTTGCGGAAAACGACGGCACACAGTGCGGAGAATGGAAAATTTCCGTGTTGCCTTTTCAATGCGAAGGCTACGACGTGCAAACTGCGGACGCAACTTTGACGGTGTTGCCCAAACAACTGAAAATTACCGAAACGGTGCAAAAAGTTTACGACGGTACAACAAATTTGGACAACACGCAGTTGAAAATTGAAGGCGTCGTTTTTGGCGACGATGTGCAGGTGCTGTTGAAAAACACACAGTTGCCTTGCAAAAATGCAGGGAAGTACATTCTGGACGGAAACAGCATTTGCCTTGAAGGCACAAACTGCAAAAACTACACGGTGGAGGGCGAAGTGTGTGTTGAAGTTTTGCCGAAAGGGCTGACTTTGCAAGGTCTTACCGTTCAAAACAAAACGTACGACGGCACTACCAAGGCGGACATTGCCAAACTCGGAAAATTGCAGGGGGTTGTGGAAGGCGACAGCGTAGCGATAGGCAATCTTGAAGTGAAATTCGACGCCGCCGATGTCGGCACACATGCCGTGAAGGTGAAAAATATTGTTCTTGTAGGCATGGACAAACACAACTACTTTGTGCAGAACGTTGTTGTCAATAACGGCGAAATTTTACGTCAAAAGTAGCCAAGCGTCAACGGTTGCGAAAAACAATTTGATGCGAAAAAACAAAGACGTACAATAAAATTTTGTACAAAGCAATCAGTTTTGTTAGGTTCAAACAACACGGGAAAAGGTTAGTTGCCGAAATTACCGATTTTGTGTTTTTCAAAGACGGTGTTTGCACTACCGCAAAAAAAGCACTTACAGCATGCATATAATTAGTTACAATACGGCATTTCCGCAAGGGAATGCCTTTTTTGTGTCCATGTGCAAAATTGTTGCGTAAACTTGACGGTTTGCGCCGACATTTGGTATTTTAAGAAAAATGTTGCAAAAAAAGCGTAAAGCGTTTATAATTTGTGTATCAACAAACACAGAGGTAGACATGTACCCGAAAAGAATTTTTCAGATAATTGCCGCAGTGTATTCGCTGCTTTTTGCGCTGTTTTTACTTACAGTCGCTTGTGTTGCAAGTTTACAGTTTCTGAACGTGCAACTTCCCGAAATTGCACAAAATCTCATTGAAATTGTAAACAATGCCGCTTCACGCATGCCCACCGCCTCTAACGTTAAAACAGGACGTGCCGTAGTGATATTTTTGGCGTTTGCCCTTCCTGCATTGCTTATTTTTGTGGGTGTGGCAATGTTGTTTGCAAAGCCGAGAGTTAAACGCTTTCGCCACACTGTAGCCAGCATAATTATTGTAGTGGGTGCTACCGTGTCTACACTGTCCTTTTTGTTGATGACGAGCATCACCTACAACATCCCCTCTCTTTCCCTTTCGTTAACCTTTTTGTGCAACTTTCTGATACTGTTTGCGTTGAACATTGTCGCCGTACTTCTAAAAAGGCCTGAAAGCCAAACCCTTTTGCTATTGCACGAACAGGCAAAGTTGCAAGTAAAGG
>ULNH01049537.1_pt1 | contig 14475 bp, 10 predicted proteins | sample 1951871 | NCBI WGS metagenome assembly ULNH01 (sample SAMEA4835572, study PRJEB28245) | human gut metagenome | biome: gut microbiome; material: fecal sample | place: Denmark | collected 2008 | reverse complement strand
ATTGCAGACGGCGTATCTGACATCACAGATGACGTAGTAGGCGGAAATGATGATCAGACTGCAGGAAATGCTTCTGCATCCGCTTCCCCTTCCACCAGTCCTTCTGCAAAGGCAAACGCTAAATAGCATTCATCAGAAAACGCTATGTAAGTGCTGATCCATTTACATAGCGTTTTTCTTCTTTGTCCGCCCAGGCACTATGATGGAGCGATCCATTTCGGCCCCAGGTTTCCTTCTTTAAAATGCCTGCGGCAAAGGGTGGTATAGCTGTCATTTCCTCCCATCACCACCTGCTCGCCATGGCGGATGATCCGTCCTTTTTCATCAAATCTGGTATTGCAGTTTGCACCCTGTCCACACCAGCACACGGTTTTCAGTTCCTCGATCACGTCTGCCCAGGCTAAAAGCCACATGCTTCCTTCAAATAATTCCCTTCTGAAGTCTGTGCGGAGCCCGTAGCAGATCACCGGGATCCCAAGCTCGTCCACAATGTGCAGGAAAAAGCTGATATCCGATTTTGTGCAGAACTGCGCTTCATCCACGATCACACAGTCGTACCTGCTGATCTGTTCATCGCTCATTCCCGTAAGCTCTTCCACATAACAGCATTTCTGCTCCAGTCCCATTCTGCTCCGAAGTACCCCTTCATCCCTGGTGTCAAGCCTTGGCTTGGCCAAAAGCGCCTGTTTTCCACGTTCAAAATAATTATATGCCACCATCAGCGCATTGGCTGTTTTTGAGCTTCCCATTGCTCCGTGGCGAAAATAAAGCTTTGCCATATTGTCACTTTTGCCGTTTTACGGTCCTTCCTATTGTTTTTCTACGATACTGCCGTCACGGTACGCCTGCAGTAAAAGTTCCAGCTGTTTAATGCTTTCCCGCAGCTCCCTTCCGATATCCGTATCGGAAACCCTGATCCTGTTTGCCGCCACCTCCACAACGGTGGAGTCTGAAAAAATATCCGATTCATGGAGGATGGCCGCCTCTGTGGATTCAAAAGGTTCATGGGCTACCAGACGCATTCCGTGAGAATTAGCCACCAGCGTGTATCCGGCAATTCCTGTCTTGCTTTGGTATGCCTTGGAAAAGCCGCCGTCAATGATCAGGAGCTTTCCGTCACACTTGATCGGGCTTTCTCCCTTTTTCAGTTCTACCGGCACATGCCCGTTGATAATATGGGATTTGTGCGTATCAAGACCGAATTCCTCTAAAATCCTGTTCAACACCTCTTCATTATCCAAAAGGGAATAATAACTGTTCTTGATCTCCTTATGCGTTTCCTTGTCTTCAATAAAATAACGTTCAAAGGTCGCCATTTTATCCTTGCCAAACACCGGAGAATTGGGGCCTGCCCAGATATACCAGATGTAGTCCTGGGCCCTGCGCATTCCTGCGGGATCATTCTTGGAATAATATCCCTTTCTGGCATAATTATCCAAAATGTCATAAAGCTCCTTACCCCGGTAGCGCTTTCCATCTACATCCACGGCCTTGAAATTTCCCTTTTCATCCATGGGCACGCAGCCATGGTAAAGCAGATTGGAATTATGTACCTTATAAAGGCCTCCGTTAGAAAACAGGAAACGTACATGGCGCTGCAGCTTTTCACATTTCACAAAGGCCTGCTGGATTCTGGCCATGACCTGTTCCTCATCCGGGGTCAGGTTATAGGGATCTGTCGGATCTACCGTAGGGAAATCCACGTCATTCATGGGATATTCCTTGCCATATACCATGACCGTTTTCTTTTCATAATCGATCTTATCCAGAAGGAGCCTGTCATCCATTTCAAACTCAGGATGCTTTTTGATCACCTGGCCCTCCAGCTTGAACTGGATAATGGAAATTGCCTTATGGATCTTCATATCAAGGCTCAGATCCTTGGTATTGTAATCTGTATTGTACTTGATCGCAAAGGTATCGCAGTTAGTGTCCTTATAGGTATCCAGGGCAAAGGTTGCCAGAGGGATCAGATTGATCCCGTATCCCTCTTCCAGGGTATCCAGGCTTCCATATCTTGCCGCAATCCTGACAACGGTTGCAATACAGGGCAGATGTCCGCATGCAGCCCCCATCCATACAATATCATGGTTTCCCCACTGAATATCCACAGAGTGGTATTTCATCAAAGTATCCATGATAATGTGAGGCCCGGGCCCCCTGTCATAAATATCCCCTACAATATGCAGATGATCCACTACCAGTCTCTGGATCAGGTTGCTGAGAGCAACGATAAATTCCGGTGCGCGCCCGATCCTGATAATGGTATGGATGATCTCATTATAATAGCCTTCCTTGTCGGAGATCTCGGCTCTTTCTGTGATCAGTTCCTCAATAATGTAGGCGAAATCCTTGGGCAGGGCCTTCCGCACCTTGGACCTGGTGTACTTGGAGGCCACCTTCTTGGTGATCTGCACCAGACGATGGAGCGTAATCTTGTACCAGTCCTCAATATTATCCTCCTGGCCAAGCACGATGTCCAGCTTTTCCTGTGGATAATAGATCAGTGTTGCAAGGGATTTCTTGTCTTTATTGCTCAGTGTGTTTCCAAATTCCTCATCGATCTGACGGCGCACTGCACCAGATCCGTTCTTGAGCACATGGTTAAACTGCTCGTACTCTCCGTGAATATCTGTCAGAAAGTGTTCTGTTCCCTTGGGCAGGTTCAGGATCGCCTGAAGATTAATGATCTCCGTAGATGCTGCCGCTATATTGGGATACTGGTTTGCCAGGCTTTTCAGGTACTTTAGCTGCATCTGTTCCAGCTCGTTTATTTCCTTCGACATGGGTTTCCTCCTTACATCTGCGCATTGATCACATGGCTCATATCGTAAAGTCCGGCGCTCTTTCCCGCAAGGAATTTTGCTGCCTGGACTGCTCCCTTTCCAAATACAGCTTTGGAATATGCAGTATGGGAAAAAGTCACCACTTCATCTGCCCCGGCAAAGATCACATCATGGTCTCCCACAATGGTTCCTCCCCTGACAGCAGAAAATCCGATCTCCTTCTGGGGACGCTTTTCTCTTCTCTGGCTTCTGTCATAAACATATTCATAACTGTTATCAAACACTTCATTAATGGAATCTCCCAGTGCCAGCGCCGTTCCGCTTGGCGCATCCACCTTCAGCTTATGATGCTTTTCCACGATCTCCACATCAAAGCCTGCGGGAACCAAAATCGATGCCGCTTCCTTTAAAAGCTTCAGGAGCATATTGATCCCCAGGGACATATTGGCTGACTTTAAAATAGCAACCTTCTCAGATACTTCCCTGATCCGCGTTATCTGCTGCTCGGAAAGGCCGGTGGTACAAAGTACGCAGGGAACCTTCTTCTCCTCGCAGTAGGTAAGCAGATCGTCTATTGCTGCTGCCGCGCTGAAATCAATGATCACATCTGCCTCTGTGGTACAGTCCTTAATGCTTCGATAGACGGGAAAAGGATTTTTCCCCTCATCATAGGCATCCACTCCTGCTGCAAGGCAGATCCCCTCCTCTTCTTCTATCAGTCCTGCAATGATCTTTCCCATTTTTCCATTGCAGCCATGCATAATCGCTCTTATCATTTTTCGCCTCCAAATTAATGATGTTTCTACTATATATAATAAGGTCTTTCCAGCAAATTGGAAAGACCTTATTTTATCTCCATACTGTTTCTGTCACCTACAGGATCCCATATTCCTCCATGGCCTGCTTAAGCACCTTTGCATGCTCCGGTTCCATTTCCGTAAGGGGAGCCCTCAGTCCGCCTACTTCCTTGCCCATCAGGTTCAGCGCCATCTTCACAGGGATGGGATTTACCTCGCAGAACAAAGCCTTCACCAGATCGATCGCGCGGAGCTGTTCCTGACAGCTTCCTGCCACATCCCCTGCAAAGAACTTTTCACAGATCTCATGCGTCTGCCTTGGCGCTACATTGGAAAGAACAGAGATCACGCCCTTCCCTCCAAGGGAAAGCAGCGGCACGATCTGGTCGTCATTGCCGGAATAAAGATCCACTTTGCCCTTTGCAAGCGACATGAGCTTTGCTACCTGGCTGATATTTCCGCTTGCTTCCTTCACGCCCACAATATTTTCCACCTCGGTGCAGAGCTTTACCACTGTTTCCGGCTCAATATTACAGCCTGTACGGCTTGGTACATTATAAAGGATGACGGGAACATCCACTGCATCCGCCACTGCCTTGAAGTGCTGATAAAGTCCCTTCTGGGTTGCCTTGTTATAGTAAGGCGTTACCTGAAGGAGTGCGTCCACTCCATAGGATGCGGCTTCCCTGGAAAGATAAACTGCTGTTTCCGTACAATTAGAACCGGTTCCTGCCACTACGGGAATTCTTCCTGCCACCTTTTCCACGCAGTATTTGATCACGGCCAGATGCTCTTCATGGGACAGGGTCGAGGATTCTCCTGTAGTACCGCACACGATGATGGCATCGGTTCCTCCTTTGACCTGATCCTCGATCAGTTCTGCAAATTTTTCATAATTTACTTCTCCGTTTGCATGAAAGGGTGTAACAATGGCTACACCTGCTCCTGTAAAAACAGCCATACTTTTCCTCCTTAATAAAAAAGGTACGCAAAGCTGCGCACCGATTATTAGATCCCTTCATCGGATAGCGCCCCATCATTTCTGATGACAGTCACACAGCTCTTAACTGTATGCCCAAGTACCTGCACACATAGGATGCAGATCCTTTCGGCGTATTTCCCTTTCATTTTCCTTCTCCTGTGCCTGTCACATCCAAAAAATTACTCTTAAAACACGCAACCTCTACCTCAATATCCTATGAAATTGTCTTAACTACAAAATAATCATAGCATCATGACTGACCGCTGTCAATGCACAGATGCTATGATTTCCTGCTTACAATCTTGCAAAAGATGCTACCAGCATTTAAATTTCAGCGTCTCGATCTTAGACACTTCATCTGCCAGCATACAGACCTCATCATTTAAGGATATCCCCGTCATGATCACATCTGTTTCATCTGTTCTTGCTTCCAATAAGCTTTTCAGCTCATCTACCGTAATGATTCCATTATCAATAAGCCCCAGAACCTCATCCAGGATCAGGAGGTTGCACTCTCCGGTGGCAAGCACCTTTCTCGCATAGTTAAAACCATTTTTAATGTTAATGGTTTCCTCCATCTGCTTATCTTCCGGAAGCTCAAAGAAATTTTTATCAGATTTCTCAAAGCGAAAAACCTTGATCTCCGGCTCAAGCCTTCTGATAAATTCTGTGTCTTCCACTCCCTTGCCTTTAAGAAACTGAATGATAACAACGCTCTTGCCTGTGGCCGCTTCCATTACCGCCCTTCCAAGGGCAGCCGGTGATTTGCCATGGCCGTCTCCGCTGTAAATATATACCAGTCCCTGACTCATAATCCGCACCTCATATGTAAGAAAACAAAATTATGTTGCCTATCATAACATAAGAGAGCACAAAAAGCAACCTTTACCTTCTCAGCTTTCCGTCATCTCAAGCTTGCTTACGGATACCTCATATGCCACGCGCTTCTGGGCATTGTCTTCTGAAACCTTCTTTATATATTCGCGGCTCTGAATCCTTCCCCAGATCTCGCATCTGGTTCCAACCACAAAACCGCTGGCAAACCTTGCATTTCTTCCCCAGCAAATACAGGGTATGTAATCACTTTTTCCATAGGGTCTGTTCACCGCCAGAAGCAGATCCGCAATTTCTCTTCCAAGGGGTGTTTTCCTATAAATAGGTTCCTTGCAGATGTAGCCGTCCAGATAGATCTGATTTGTTTTGGCACTTTCCGGCGTCTCCTCTACAAATTCAATCTCTCTTGCAAAAACAGATAACACCAGTCTGTTCCGCCTTTCCTCATGTCTGTTATAGGAACGGAACTGCCCCTGTACCAGAACATTTCTTCCTTTGTAATCTGCTGAGGTATCCATCAGCCTCTCCGATACCATCATAGGAATGATGTCACTGGACTCGCTGAGCCTTGGCACTTTTACATCTACCATATAAAAGCCTTCGCCAAAGATTTCATGGCTGAACTGAAAATCGCTTACGATTTCTCCCATGATCTCTACCTGATTGTTTTCAATAACCTTATCTGTCATTTTGTTTCTCCCTTTCTTACACTTTAAGAATTTTTTCCTGTCATGTACTACTAATTATATCGTTTTTTTTCCTTTGTAGAACCTTTATGGAACGCACGTTTCGACACCTGCCCCTCCTTTCCTTCGTTCCTTCCGCCAGTACCGGCATTTTCTTATGATTTTTTATTTACAAAAAATGCCCGATGGTGCTATACTAAACGCGTTGTTCAAAAAGTTACTGACTATAACTATTATTTATAATAACATACTATAAGGAAAGATGATATGAGACAAAAAAGAGAAAATGTAAGAAATATTGCTATTATCGCCCATGTTGACCATGGCAAGACCACTTTAGTTGACGAGCTTCTCAAGCAAAGCGGCGTTTTCCGTGAAAATCAGGATGTTGCAGAGCGGGTTATGGACTCCAACGACATTGAAAGGGAACGTGGCATTACGATCCTTTCCAAAAATACCGCTGTCACCTATAAAGGAATCAAGATCAACATTATCGACACTCCCGGACATGCCGACTTTGGCGGAGAGGTAGAGCGTGTGCTTAAAATGGTTAACGGCGTTATCCTTGTGGTAGATGCCTTTGAAGGAGCTATGCCCCAGACAAAATTCGTACTGCGCAAGGCCCTGGAGCTGAAGCTTCCTGTTATTGTATGCGTCAATAAGATCGACCGTCCGGAAGCACGCCCCACTGAGGTTGTAGATGAAGTTCTGGAGCTTTTCCTGGATCTGGATGCAGACGAAAGCCAGCTGGACTGTCCTTTTGTGTTCGCTTCCGCCAAAGCAGGAACTGCTACCTTAGATCCGGATCAGACAGGTACCAACATGGTTCCTTTATTTGAAACCATAATTGATTACATTCCTGCACCGGAGGGCGATCCGGAAGCCGGCACCCAGGTTCTGATCAGCACCATTGACTACAATGAATATGTGGGAAGGATCGGCGTAGGCAAGGTAGATAACGGAAGCGTTAAGGTCAATCAGGAGGTGGTGATCGTCAACCACCATGACCCTGACAAAATGAAAAAAGTAAAGATCAGCAAGCTTTATGAGTTTGACGGATTAAATAAGGTAGAGGTAAGCGAAGCACAGATCGGTTCCATTGTAGCCATCTCCGGTATTTCCGACATTCACATTGGAGATACCCTCTGCTCACCGGAAGACCCTACTCCCATTCCCTTCCAGAAAATATCCGAGCCTACCATTGCCATGCACTTTATTGTCAATGACTCTCCTCTTGCAGGCCAGGAAGGAAAATATGTTACCAGCCGTCATCTCCGTGACAGACTGTTCCGCGAGCTGAATACAGACGTATCCCTTCGCGTGGAAGAAACCGATACCACAGAGGCCTTTAAGGTATCCGGCCGCGGCGAGCTTCATCTTTCTGTCCTGATTGAAAATATGCGGCGTGAAGGCTATGAATTTGCTGTCAGCAAGGCAGAGGTTTTATATCACACGGATGAAAACGGCAAGAAATTAGAGCCCATGGAGCTGTGTTATATCGATGTTCCCGAAGAATTTTCAGGAAATGTAATTGAAAAGCTGAGCCAGCGCAAGGGCGAGCTGCGAAATATGGGAACCGCAAACGGCGGCTATACCCGCCTGGAGTTTTCCATTCCTTCCAGAGGACTGATCGGCTATCGCGGCGAATTTATGACAGACACCAAGGGAAATGGGATCATGAACACCATTTTTGACGGCTATGGCCCCTATAAGGGCGACATCCAGTACCGCAAGCAGGGCTCCCTGATCGCCTTTGAAGCCGGGGAAGCTATTACCTACGGTCTGTACAATGCCCAGGAAAGAGGCACTCTCTTTATCGGCCCTGGTGAAAAGGTATACTCCGGTATGATCGTTGGCCAGAATGGAAAGGGCGAAGACATTGAACTGAACGTCTGCAAGAAAAAGCAGCTTACCAATACCCGTTCTTCCAGCGCCGACGAGGCACTTCGTCTGACTCCTCCCAAGATCCTCAGCTTGGAGCAGGCGCTTGAATTTATTGATACTGATGAGCTTTTGGAGGTCACTCCAAAGTCCCTCCGTATCCGCAAAAAAATCCTGGATCCTACCATGAGAAAGCGTGCCGCCATGAGAGCCGCTTCCCTGGAAAAGAATTCTTAAGCCTATGTTTTACTTCAAAACTCTTTACCTCTTTTTCCGTCAGGTAAAGAGTTTTTCTTATTGAGAAATAATTTTATACAAAAAATGTCGAATTTGTGATAGAATATAAATACTTATAACCAAAGGGGAAAGGGGATGCAAGCAGTTGATTCGGAGAAGATATGTACCACTGCGTCTTGTTCGTCCGGGCATGGCCATTGATCAGGCCATCATTGACCGGGCCGGACGCGTACTGATCGCCAAGAGGACACCTCTTGAGAGCTTTCACATTGATGGCCTGCGCAGGATGGGAATTGGCGGTATTTATATTTGTGAAGGAGAGGAAGACCCTGACGAGCAGGCAGACAATACACCGCCCCCTCTATCTCCTGCCATGCAGAGGATCTATGATCTGGAAAAGGTCAATGACCCTGCCAAGGTACATATTTCAGAAAGCGTAAGAAACCGTGTCGCCCAGGGGATCCAGTACCTCTATCAGGATACCCAGTCTGACAATTTTACCAGTACCTCTCAAAGCATCACCAGTGACCTGATGAAGGCAATCCAGGATAATGATGCCGTTGCTGTGGATATCAGCACCCTGAGAGTCAGTGATGAATACACCTTTAAGCACAGTGTTGATGTAGCCACCATGGCCATGATTATTGCCCGCAGATACGGCCTGAGCGACAAGCAGGTATATGATCTTGGTATCACCGGTCTGTTACATGACATCGGCAAATCCAAAATTCCCAATGATCTTTTAAATAAAGCGGGAAAACTGACAGACGAAGAATTCGCCCTGATGAAACAGCATTCTGTCCTTGGCTATCATATTTTAAAGCCCAAGGAAGATATTTCTGATGAGATCAAGCTTGGCGTCCTGCAGCATCACGAAAAATCCAACGGTTCCGGCTATCCCATGCAGGTTACCAGCGAAAGGATCTGCCTGTTTGCCAGGATCATTTCCATCGCCGATATCTATGATGCCCTGGTAACGGAGCGTCCCTACAAAAAGCCTTACACACCAAGAGCCGCCGTGGAATTATTAATGTCCATGACCGACGAGCTTGACTTAACCGCCATGAGATGCTTTTTGGAAAGCGTCATCCTCTACCCTGTAGGCACTGATGTGACCTTAAGCAACGGTGAAAACGCCCGCGTCCTGAAAAATGTGCCGAACGCCGTGCTCCGTCCTAAGGTTCTCGGACTTCGTACCGGTAAGATTTATGATCTCGCCAACGACATCAAATGCGCCAATATTATTATCGTATAATTTTATCCAAAGCATTTCCTATAAAAAACAAGTCTGTTCCATCAAAGATGGAGCAGACTTGTTGCAATCTGAAAATATACTAACAATGATAACACATCAACAATGGTTGTAATAAACGGACTTGCCATAACCGCCGGGTCAAAGCCGATCTTTTTCGCTAAAAGAGGGAGCAGACAGCCTACCATTTTTGCAATGATCACCGCTGCGATCAGGGTCAGGCAGACCACCACGGCCACCATAATCCCCACCTTATCAAACAAAAGCAGCTTTACAAAATTGGCGGCGGCAAGTGTAACGCCGCACAGAATAGCAACCCGCATTTCCTTAAAGATAACCCGGAAAATGTCCTTAAATTCAATTTCATTTAAGGAAATTCCACGGATGATCGTCACGCTGGCCTGTCCACCGGCATTTCCACCGGTATCCATCAGCATGGGAATATAAGCGATCAGCGCTGTGCAGACCGCCAGGGCATCCTCAAAGGATGTAAGGATACTTCCCGTAAAGGTTGCCGATATCATCAAAAGAAGAAGCCAGGGCATACGCTTTTTGTAGGTCTCAAAAACTCCCGTCTTCATATAAGGCTTATCAGAGGGCACGATCGCTGCCATCTTCTCCATATCCTCTGTAGCCTCTTCCTGCAGGATATCCACAATATCATCGACCGTAATGATCCCCACCAGCCTGTTTTCATTATCTACCACCGGCATGGCTGTAAAGTCATATTTCTGGAATTGCCTTGCAACCTCTTCCTGATCCATCAGGGTATTGATATAAATTACATTTTCGTGCATGATCTCGCCGATCACTGCATCCGGCGGACTGATCAGCAGATATCTGAGCGCCACCGTTCCAACCAGCGTCCGTTTGGCATCCAGTACATAGCAGATATTAATGGTCTCGCTGTCAACGCCCACCTTGCGGATCCGGGCAATGGCATCCTCTACCGTCATATTCTCCTTCAGATCCACATATTCCACCGTCATAATGCTGCCGGCTGAATCCTCCGGATAACGGAGCAGATGGTTAATATCTCTTCTGGTGTCAGGGCTTGCGTTTGCCAGGAGCTTTTTTACAACATTAGCAGGCATTTCCTCCAAAAGGTCGGTTGCATCATCGGCCATCAGATTATTGATGATCCCTGCCGCATCCTTTTCTGAAAGGCTGGTAATGATAAACTGCTGCTTATCCACCTCCAGATAGGAAAACACATCTGCCGCCAGGCTCTTTGGCAGGATCCTGAAGATTTTAAGCAGTTCCTCTTCTTCCAGTTCCTCCATGATCACCGCAATATCCGCAGTGTTCATTTCTGCCATCTTCTGACGAAGCCCGGTATACTGCTTTGTTTCAAGCAGCTCTTTTACTACATCAAAATCCTTGATCTCTTCCATAGCATTTCTCTCCTTCAGTTGTGATTTTTATGCTCCGCCTATGGGGAGGAATATCTGAATTACTGCCAGATGAACTTTTACTCATAAAAACCACCACCTTTCGAGAAATGTTTTTGCACCTTTTTACTTTAGCCCACCCTGAAATCTTTGTCAACGGATTTCGCTCTTATAATACCCAAAACCGCTCTCTTCTACCCGCGCTCTTGCTGCTGTAAGCTCGATCAGTTCTTCCGAAAGCTGCTTAGCCTCTTCTACCGGGATACAGATGTCAAGCTCCACCTTATCCGTATAACGGGAGGTCAAAATGCCGATCTGTTTTTTTTCAAGATAGTGCTGGATCTTTCCCATATCTCCATACTCCGTATGGATGGTAAGCTGCGCCCCATAGCGCATCACTGCGATCTGCACCTTTGCAAGGGCCTCCTTCACCGCCTGGGTATAGGCTCTTACCAGCCCCCCTGTGCCCAAAAGGGTGCCCCCAAAATACCTGGTGACCACCGCAGCCACATTGGTCACCTTTTCGGAAAGAAGCACCTCCAGCATGGGTTTTCCTGCTGTTCCTGAGGGTTCCCCGTCATCGCTGCATCTGGTAAGCTCGCTCTTTCTTCCTATAATATATGCAGTACAATGATGCCTTGCATCATAATACCGCCTGCGTACCGCTTCCGCAAAAGCCGCCGCTTCTTCCATGCTTTCAACGGGCACAAGATCTGCAAGGAAACGTGATCTTTTTTCTTCATATTCCCCGGTTACAGGGGTTTCAATCACCTGATAAGAAGGGTGTTGTTCCTTTTCCATTTTCCATTCCATTTCCAATTATATTCTCTGTACCTTTCCTTTCAAAAGTTTATCACAGGCCGGAATAAAAGTGTATTCATTTGTGAACAATTCTTAATAAATCATAAAAAAACTTTATTTAAGTTCCACATTTTGGTATACTCAATCTATATGCAATTTCACATTCAGCAGAATTTATGCCTTGCTAAGGAAAGGAGCGCAGTTCTATAAATGAATTACAGTAAACAAGGGATCCGTGCCAAGCAAAGGTCTCTGAACGCCAAATCCACAAAGCTTGGGAAAAAGCTGCTACTTGCAGTGTTAAATCTTTCCCTTCTTTGCCTGGTAGCTGCAGGCGTAATGGGGATCAGCATGGGATTCGGAATTTTTAAGGGGATCATCGATACCGCACCCAGTATTGAAAATGTATCTGTTACCCCTACTGGTTTTTCTACCTTTGTATATGATCTGGAAGGAAACCAGATCGCCAAACTGATTTCCCAGAATTCCAATCGTATTCCTGTGACCCAGGATATGATACCGGAAGATCTTGCGCACGCTTTTGTTGCCATTGAGGATGAACGTTTCTATGAGCATAACGGAATTGACATCAAGGGCATCATCCGCGCTGCTTATGTGGGTATTTCCAACGGCTTCCACTTCACAGAAGGCGCCAGTACCATTACACAGCAGCTGCTTAAAAACAACGTCTTTACCGACTGGACCAAGGAAGACGGCTTCGCTGCCAGCATGAAGCGAAAGATCCAGGAGCAGTATCTTGCCATCGAGCTGACAAAAACCATGTCAAAGGATGAAGTGCTGCTAAACTATATGAATACGATCAATCTGGGCCAGAATACCCTTGGCGTACAGGCTGCTTCTCTGCGGTATTTCAACAAATCCGTAAACAGCCTGAACCTTTCGGAGTGTGCCGTCATCGCTGCGATCACCCAGAACCCTACCAGATTCAATCCTATTTCCCACCCGGATGACAACGCAGGCCGACGGAAAAAGGTACTGGATAATATGCTGGAACAGGGCTATATCTCTCAGGCAGAGTATGATGAGGCTATGGCAGACAACGTCTATTCCCGTATCCAGGTTGTAAACGAAGAGGTTGCTGATACAACGATCAATACATACTTCGTAGATGCTTTGACGGATGATGTTATGAACGATCTTCTGGCAGCCGGCTATAATGAGACCCAGGCTTATGCCCTGCTTTACAGCGGCGGTCTTAAGATCTACTCCACCCAGGATCCTGAAATCCAGTCCATCTGTGATGAAGTGGTTTCCAACGCTGATAATTATCCGGCTGATACCCGCTGGTATTTGAATTATGCGCTTACCGTCAAAAAATCAGACGGCAGTTTTGAAAATTACAGTACAGAAATGTTCCGCTCTTTCTTTAAGGAGCAGAATTCTTCCTATAATCTGATCTACAACAGCCAGGAGGACGCCTATGCAGACATTGAACTGTATAAGGCAACTATCGTAGGCGTTAATGACGAGGTTTATGACGAAAGCATTTCCTTAACCCCGCAGCCTCAGGTTTCTCTTACCGTTGAAGACCAGCATACCGGTTATGTTGTGGCAATGGTCGGAGGCCGCGGCACCAAGGAGGGAAGCAAGACCCTTAACAGGGCTACAGATTCCAAGCGTCAGCCGGGATCTACCTTTAAGATCGTTGCCGTTTATGCTCCTGCGCTTGACAGCGCCGGACTTACCCTTGCCACCATGATCAACGACGCTCCCTTTAACTATGCCAACGGACGTCCTGTCAATAACTGGTGGGGTTCCGAATACAGAGGGCTGAATTCCCTCAGACAGGGAATTATACAGTCTATGAATATCGTAGCTGTCAAAACCCTGACCCTGATCACTCCACAGCTTGGCTTTGACTATGTCAAGAATTTTGGCTTTACCACAGTTGTTGAGCGTGAGGAAGTGGTCATTAACGGGCAGACGCAGGTATTTTCCGATATCCAGCAGTCTCTTGCACTTGGCGGTCTTACCAGGGGCGTTACAAACGAGGAATTAAATGCAGCCTATGCCAGCATTGCAAACGGAGGCACCTACATCAAGCCCAAGCTTTATACCAAGGTAGTCGATCATGACGGAAATGTGATCCTGGATAATACCCAGCCCGACTCAAGACAGGTTATTAAGGAAACCACCGCATGGCTTCTTACCAGCGCTATGCAGGATGTTGTAACCGAAGGTACCGGCGCTTCCGTCAACTTCGGCAATATGGCTATTGCAGGCAAAACAGGAACCACCTCGGATTATAATGACGTATGGTTTTCCGGTTATACGCCTTACTATACTGCTACTACCTGGACCGGCTATGACAACAATGTTAAGCTGCGCAAGGGAGAAGAAAGAAGCCTTGCTAAAAAGCTGTGGCGTGCAGTCATGTCGAAGATTCATGAAGAGCTTCCAAGCGCATCCTTCCAAATGCCTGCAAGCGGGATTGTCCAGGCAACAGTTTGTGCCCGTTCCGGTAAGCTCCCCATCGCCGGTCTGTGCGATGGCACTCTTAAAACGGAATATTTTGCAGAAGGTACTGTTCCAACCGACAGCTGCGATGTCCACTATCAGGGATCGATCTGCCAGTATAGCAACCTTCCTGCCTGTGAACAGTGTCCTTTCAAGGTAGACGGCGTATTAGAGCTGACTCCTATAGAAGATCCCGTTCTTCAGCAGGGCTCCTCCGTTACCCAGCAGGTAACCGCAGAGGATGGAAGCGTTTCTACTGTGGTTGTTCCCGGAAACGAAACCAACACCTGTCCTCATAATGCCGAATTTATGGCGCAGCCCGGCATTGAAGGGATCATTGAACAGCAGCG
>ULNH01002127.1_pt1 | contig 14663 bp, 9 predicted proteins | sample 1951871 | NCBI WGS metagenome assembly ULNH01 (sample SAMEA4835572, study PRJEB28245) | human gut metagenome | biome: gut microbiome; material: fecal sample | place: Denmark | collected 2008 | reverse complement strand
TATAAGAAAGAAAACGCAACTCTTGAGGAAGACTTCTTTGTGCGTTCACAAAATGAACTAATCCCGGTGGAGGTCAAGTCCAATAATGACAGATCCAAGTCTCTCAGAACGCTCATCAGGGATGAAAGATACAGCGATATAAAGCATGGAATAAAATTAGGAGATTTTAATATAGGATGTTCTGAAAGCATATACACATTTCCTTACTTTTGTGCTTTTATGCTAAAAGAATACCTTAAAACATGGAATTGATATTTTATTTTGAAAAAGTTAAGCTCAAAATAACGAAGTATATTCGTTAGTATCGCTGCCGCACCGTTGTCTGATGCGGCAGTTTTGTCCCCTTACCTCCTGCTTGCAATAAATCCTGCCAACCACATGACAGCCGATGCGATAATAAATATAAGAACAAATGTATTAACCTGTTCTTTCCATCTCAATGAAAGAATAATTGCGTCACCTATGACGGCTATGATAATTGGCAGAAGCATAAAAAGATTGACTGCATCATTATTGAATACTCTGTATGCCATATATGCAAAAGCAGCGACAAGCACAAGTGATACGACTGCTTCTATTATATGGAATAATCCGGCATATTCAATATGTGATTTATATACAACCGGAATAGCCATAGAAAAAAATATGAGATACACAAGTGAAAGCCATAGTAATATGCTGTCATTTGCCATTGCATTATTTTTAGCCGTTCTGATGACAAGTGCGGCTATCAGAAATCCGTATGATGCAAATTGTATTCCGGGGATTGTATATTCGGTATGCACCATTCCTGAGACCAGAATCACGCCGATTGTAATACATATCATCTTTGCATTAACCTGCGTTCCGTCTGACAGAAGAGCCTTAAGGAAATCCCTGTTGATTGTAAATAATAAAATAACGGATGCTGCAAGCGACAGAATACAGATGCCGTTTACATACCGGCTGAACCCATCTCCCCACATGGAAAGATTTTTATCCGCAAATGAACGTATGAGACTCTGGATTCTTTCACCAAAAAGAATCAGAAAATAACCCATGATAAGCCAGTTAATTAACATCTTTTGTCCTCCTTTAAAATTATAATTTATGGTAAATTATATCATATATGAATATCGATTTGCCATATAAAAATATATAATATGAGTCCTTTTTTTGGGACAGATAATATGAGATAATTATTACGGGATTGGAAAATACAACCCTCAGGCTTCTGTCCCGCATTATTTTTTAACAAATTGGAGGTAGCATTATGAAGAAAAAGTTTAGAGTAAGTAGTCTTATCAAAGGTATTGCAGTCGTATATTGCCTGGTTGGATTTGTATTGTTTGTAGTTTGCATAGCAATCAGTGTGAGCCACGATATTTCACTGTATAGAAATTTTGAATCAGCAATTTCTATTTACAACTACGGAACATTGCAAACTGCAGGTATAATATGTCAGATGATTGCTATTCTTTTTAGGACAGCACTGATTTACGGATTTGGTATTATTGTAAATATGGCAGAAGAGTACATTGACAGCCGAAAACATACGGATTAGATCACTGTGTGAATCTACGACAATTTAGCCAGTGCCACATATAGCTGGGATATTTTATACCATGTGGCATAATCGACGGTGCCGGTAACGGGCATGTTGAAGGTCTCCTGGAATTTGCTGACGGAAGCTGCTGTGTCCTTACCGTAGATTCCGTCAACAGTAAGAGGAGGTATGTTGCTGTAGGTACGGCGGATGAGGGAAAGCTGTTCCTGAATGGTGGTGACAGGAGGACCGTATGAACCGATTTCAAGGGTGTATCCGGGATATGAGACAGGGATGCCCTCAATTATTTCGGCAGTGTTTATATATATGTCGCTGCCGTAGTAATTACGAAGAATCTGGAGAGCGGTTTTGCCGTCATCCCCAAGAGACTTGGAACCCCATTGGCTGAGACCGCTGCAGGTAGTCCTTTTGCCGTCGCAGTATTGGGTGAGGATTGGCTGTTTGACATCGGGACGGGATACATAATTTGAGAAATATTCATCAACAACATTGGAGATGGTGTCGAAAATATTACGCTTATTAATCCACTTATGGTCAAAAGCGGTAGAAGATGTAATGGTAAAATAATAACCTTTATTGCGGTACCATTCGGTGTATACACGGTTCAGGGTAAAAGAAATAATGGCAATTACATTTGCTTTGATGGTTTCTCTGGGCCATGTAGGGTATATTTCACTGCTGGCAACATTTTTTATATAATCGGCAAATGGAACGTAGTAGTCCGTTGCTGTCGAGTCGGATGGGACACCGTCATGGACAACAATGGTTTCGGGTACCACAACACGGTCAAGAACAATTTCACCGGTGTTTTCAATGGGTTTTATCTCGGCCTCAGGAATTTTTGGAGGATAGTTGCCGATTAGTGTATTGGGACCAATGTTATAAATGCCGGGATTTCCCGTAAGAACAATATTTTGTATTGATAATATTCCGGAAAAAATATTTGTACCGGTAATGGAAACCGGGGCAAAGCCCGGAGCAGAAGCTACAATATTATACATGGAGTAAGGTATGATAATGCCGGGAGTTTCGCTGATGCTCTGTGGTGGAGCCGGCAGTTCAATTTGTTCTGTCTGACCTATGGAATTGGTTTCTGCAACGTCAACTGGGTTTTCTTCATCCGTACCTTCGTAGATGCTGACGGTTGCATCAATGGGAATTCCTTCTTCATTCGTGATATTAACCTTTAAAAAGCCGGTTTCATCATTTTTATAAAGCATAATTTTAACCTTTCCGGATATTATAATTCATATTGCTGCGATGCAAAATTAATCGCAAATGACAGCATCGATGCTTACATGATATTATATGATGAAAAAAATATTTGTTGAGTACAATTTGCATCTTGAAATCAGCCGGATTTTATGGTAAAATTTCTACAATTTGAAGAAAAAAAGCGCTATCAGTATGTTTAGTTGTTTTTTTTTTGCCTAAATAAATAATACATGTGAAAGGTTTGAAGGTGTGAAGATGAAAGCATTTTTGATTCTAAGTGACGGAAATGTCTTTGAAGGTACAAGCATTGGAGCTGAGAGAGAAGTAATCAGTGAAATTGTTTTTAATACCTCAATGACAGGATATTTAGAGGTTCTTACAGATCCATCATATGCCGGACAGGCAGTAGTTATGACATATCCATTAATTGGCAATTATGGTATTTGCTATGCTGATGAGGAATCAGGCAGACCATGGCCTGACGGTTTTATTGTCCGAGAACTTTCACGTGTTCCAAGTAACTTCCGTAGTGAAGATTCTATACAAAATTTTCTTAAAGAAAATAACATTCCGGGTATTGCCGGTATTGATACCCGTGCTCTTACCAAGATTCTCAGGGAAAAGGGTACTATGAACGGAATGATTACCACCAATGAGAATTATAATCTTGATGAGATTCTCCCTAAATTAAAAGAATATACCACAGGCAAGGTTGTTGAAAAAGTAACCTGTGAAGAGAAATATGTACTTCCCGGTGATGGATTTAAGGTTGCACTTATGGATTTCGGTGCCAAGAGAAATATTGCAAGATCCCTTAATAAGAGAGGCTGTGAGGTAACTGTTTATCCTGCTTTAACCACAGCAGAAGAAATCCTTGCAGCTAATCCTGACGGAATAATGCTTTCTAACGGCCCGGGAGACCCTAAGGAATGTGTTTCTATTATTAAGGAAATCAAGAAATTATATGATTCAGATGTTCCTATTTTTGCAATTTGTCTCGGACATCAGCTTATGGCACTTGCCACAGGCGCTGATACACATAAGATGAAATACGGACACAGAGGAGCTAATCATCCGGTTAAGGATCTTCAGACCGGTAAGGTATATATCTCATCACAGAACCATGGATATGTTGTTGATATGGATACACTTGATGATAAGATTGCAAGACCTGCATTTATCAATGTTAATGACAAGACCAATGAAGGTCTTGAATATGTAGGCAAGAACATTTTTACAGTCCAGTTCCATCCGGAAGCCTGTGCAGGCCCTAAGGATTCGGATTATCTTTTTGACAGATTCATGAATATGATGAAGAAAGGCAGGGATTAATTATGCCAAAGAATAAAGACATAAAAAAAGTATTAGTAATCGGTTCAGGTCCTATTGTAATCGGTCAGGCTGCCGAATTTGACTATGCGGGAACACAGGCATGTCGTTCTCTTAAAGAAGAAGGCATGGAGGTTGTTCTTGTGAACTCTAACCCTGCCACAATCATGACTGATAAAAATATTGCTGATGAAGTCTACATTGAGCCATTGACAGTTCATTCACTTGAGCAGATTATTCTCAAGGAGAAACCGGACAGTATTCTTCCTACACTCGGTGGACAGGCAGGTCTTAACCTTGCAATGGAAATTGCTGAGACAGGTTTCCTTGAAGAACATAATGTTAAATTAATCGGTACAACCGCCGAGACAATCAGGAAGGCAGAAGACAGACTTGAATTTAAGACAACAATGGAAAAAATCGGAGAGCCTTGTGCACCTTCTCTTGTTGTTGAGAACGTTGAAGACGGTATTGCTTTTGCCAACCAGATTGGTTACCCTGTAGTTCTCCGCCCGGCATATACACTCGGTGGAAGCGGCGGCGGTATTGCTAAGAACGAAGAAGAACTTATCGACATTCTTTCCAATGGTTTAAGATTAAGCCGTGTAGGTCAGGTACTTGTTGAAAGATGTATCGCAGGATGGAAGGAAATCGAATACGAAGTAATGCGTGATGCCAACGGAACCTGTATTACAGTATGTAATATGGAAAATATTGATCCTGTCGGAGTACACACAGGTGACAGTATTGTAGTTGCACCTTCACAGACACTGTCTGATAAGGAATACCAGATGCTTCGTTCATCAGCTCTTAATATTATTGACGAACTTAAAATAACAGGCGGATGTAATGTACAGTTTGCACTTCATCCAACAAGTTTTGAATATTGCGTTATCGAAGTTAATCCTCGTGTAAGCCGTTCATCAGCCCTTGCTTCCAAAGCAACAGGTTATCCTATTGCCAAGGTTGCGGCTAAGATAGCACTCGGATATAACCTTGATGAGATACCTAATGCAATTACACATAAGACATTTGCAAGTTTTGAGCCTGCTCTTGACTATTGCGTAGTTAAGATTCCAAGACTTCCTTTTGATAAATTTATTACTGCTTCAAGAAAGCTTACGACACAGATGAAGGCAACCGGTGAGGTCATGAGTATCTGCACTAACTTTGAAGGCGCACTTATGAAGGCTATCCGTTCACTTGAACAGCACGTTGATTCACTTATGAACGATGATTACTCATCATATTCTGATGATGACATTATAGAACTTCTTCACAACATTGATGATAAGCGTATGTATGTTGTTGCAGAGGCTTTAAGAAGAGGCATTTCTTACGATACAATCCATGATATTACCATGATTGATAAGTGGTTTATCGATAAATTCCACATTATCGTTGAAATGGAAAACCGCCTCAAGACAGAGGAACTTACCAAAGAACTTCTTGTTGAAGCAAAGAGAATTGAATTCCCTGACGTTGTTATCGGAAGACTTACAGGCAGGACAGAAAAAGAAATTAAGGCTTTAAGGGATGAATATGGTATTCATGCGGCATTTAAGATGGTTGATACCTGTGCTGCCGAATTTGAGGCTTCAACACCTTACTACTATTCATGCTACAGCTCAGAAAATGAAGTTATTGAGACTAAGCCTGAGAAAAAAGTCCTCGTACTCGGTTCAGGTCCTATAAGAATCGGACAGGGTATCGAATTTGACTATTGTTCGGTTCACAGTACATGGGCATTCAAGGCTGAAGGATATGAGACAATCATTATCAATAATAACCCTGAAACAGTAAGTACCGACTTTGATATAGCTGACAAACTTTATTTTGAACCATTGACACCTGAGGATGTTGAAAGCATTGTTGAACTTGAACATCCGGACGGAGCTGTTGTACAGTTCGGTGGACAGACAGCCATTAAGCTCACAAAAGCATTAATGGAAATGGGCGTTCCAATCCTCGGTACAAGCGCAGAAGATGTTGATGCGGCAGAAGACAGAGAGCTTTTTGATGAGATTCTTGAACAGACAGGAATTCCAAGAGCAGCAGGAAAGACAGTTTTTACTACAGAAGAAGCACTTGAGGCAGCTAATGAATTAGGTTATCCTGTTCTTGTAAGACCTTCCTATGTCCTTGGCGGACAGGGTATGCAGATTGCCATAAGCGACAAAGATATTGTTGAATTTATGGAAATCATTAACAGACAGGTTCAGGAACATCCAATCCTTGTTGATAAATACCTTATGGGTAAGGAAATTGAAGTTGATGCCGTTTGTGACGGAGAAGATATTTTAATCCCCGGTATTATGGAGCATATTGAAAGAGCCGGTATCCATTCGGGAGACAGTATTTCAGTATATCCTGCCCAGAGTATTTCACAGAAAATTGTGGATATGCTTGAAGATTATACAATTAAGCTTGCAAGAGCTTTACATGTAAAAGGTCTTATTAATATCCAGTTTATCGTATACAATGACCAGGTATATGTAATAGAGGTTAATCCACGTTCTTCAAGAACTGTTCCATATATAAGCAAAGTTACAGGTATTCCTATTGTAAAACTTGCTACACAGGTTATTATCGGTAATACAATCAAAGGTCTTGGCTATACACCCGGACTTCAGAAGAAAGCAGACTACATTGCTATCAAGATGCCTGTATTCTCATTTGAAAAGATTCGTGGCGCTGATATCAGCCTTGGACCGGAAATGAAATCGACAGGTGAATGTCTTGGTATAGCAAAAGATTTTAACGAAGCATTATACAAAGCCTTTGTAGGTGCAGGCGTTAATCTTCCAAAACATAAACAGATGATTATGACAGTTAATGACCATGAGCAGAAAGATGCTCTTTCGGTTGCAAAACGTTTTGCAGCTCTTGGATATACAATTTATGCGACAAGAGGTACAGCACGTTATTTCAATGAAAACGGCGTTGAGGCAATTAAGATCAATAAGGTTGAACAGGAATCACCAACACTTCTTGACCTTATTCTTGACCACAAGATTGACCTTGTTATCGATATACCTGAGAACGGTATTGAAAAGAGCCACGATGGTTTCATTATCAGAAGACATGCAATCGAGACCGGTGTAAACGTTCTTACATCACTTGATACAGCCAATGCGTTGCTTACAAGTCTTGAATGTCAGGCAACACAGTCAATGACACCGATTGATATAGCAACAATTTAATTGTTATGGAATAATTAAGAATTTCTAATGACAGCTATGAGTTTATCTGGGATTACCGGAATCCTCTCATAGCTGTTTTAACGTTAAAATTTCTTTACAACCGTAAATATGAAAAGTATAATGGAACATAACCAACGGAGGAATAATTTTTATGAAAAAAATTTTAGACCAGATTACAGAAATAGTCGGAAATGCTTTTAAACAATGCGGCTATGATGATAAATACGGAAAGACAGGAATATCCAACAGACCTGATTTATGTGAATATCAGTGCAACGGAGCAATGGCAGCAGCAAAGGAATATAAGAAAGCACCATTTATGATTGGTGATGAAGTGGTTGCAATTTTACAGGACAACAGTGCCTTTGAGAAGGTTGAATGTATCAAACCGGGTTTTATCAACATGGTAATGAGCGCAGATTTTATAGGCGGTTATGTTCGTGCCATGGCTTTGGAAGATAAGTTTGGATGCGACTGTGAACCTAAGGACGAGACGGTATTTGTTGATTACGGCGGAGCCAATGTAGCCAAACCTCTTCATATCGGACATCTTCGTTCGGCAGTAATCGGCGAAAGTGTAAAAAGAATCTGCAAATTTGCGGGTTATAAGACAATAGGTGATGTTCATCTTGGCGACTGGGGTCTCCAGATGGGACTTATTATTACAGAACTCAAAGAACGTAAACCGGATTTACCATATTTTGATGATAATTTCACAGGTGAATATCCGGCGGAAGCACCTTTTACAATATCAGAACTTGAGGAAATTTATCCATGTGCCAGCGGCAAATCAAAAGAAGATGCCGAATATAAGAAATCGGCTCAGAATGCCACATATCTTTTACAGAACGGTCACAGAGGATACACAGCCCTCTGGAAACACATTATCAATGTGTCGGTTGCTGATTTGAAAAAAAATTATGACAACCTTAATGTCCATTTCGATTTATGGAAGGGTGAAAGTGATGCCCAGCCATATATTGCTGATATGGTTAAGGATATGGTAGACAGGGGGATAGCCCATGAAAGCCAGGGTGCCATTGTTGTAGACATAGCCGAGGAAAATGACAGCAGGGAGCTTCCTCCATGTATCATCCAGAAATCGGACGGAGCAGCCAATTACGAGACCTCCGACCTTGCGACACTTATCGAGAGGGAAAAATTATATGCACCTAAGTCATACATTTACCTTGCAGATAAGAGACAGGAACTTCACTATACACAGTTTTTCCGTGTGGCAAGAAAAGCAGGAATCGTATCTCCTGATACAGAACTTAAGTTCATCGGTTTCGGTACGATGAACGGCAGTGACGGCAAACCTTTCAAGACAAGACAGGGTGGTGTACTGCGTCTTGAATACCTCATAAAAGAAATTGAAGACAAGGTATACGAAAAAATCATGGCTAACCGTACCGTGGATGAGAGTGAAGCCAGAAATACAGCTAAGATGGTAGGACTTGCCGCATTAAAATATGGTGATTTGTCCAATCAGGCATCTAAGGATTATGTATTTGATATTGATCGTTTCACCTCTTTTGAGGGAGACACAGGTCCATATATCCTTTACACAATTGTACGAATTAAATCTATTCTTAAAAAATATGAAAATGCAGGAGGCATGGTGTCAGGTATCCATACTGCTAACCCTGAGAGCGAGAGCGAACGTTCACTTATGCTTGTGCTCACAGGCATGCAGGATATGATTAAGACAGCATATGAAGAAAGTGCACCTCACAAAATTTGTAAATTCATATATGATCTTTCCAATGCTTTTAACCATTTTTATCATGAAACAAAGATTCTTTCAGAAGGAGATGAAAATAAAAAGAAAGGTTATATTGCACTTATAAAACTTACAAAAGATGTGTTAGAGACATGTGTTGACTTGCTTGGTATCGAAGCACCGGAGAGAATGTAATGTCAAAAGCAAAAGATTTAACAACAGGAAAACCAATCAGCCTTATGATAAAATATGCAATCCCTGTGCTGATTGGCAATCTTGTACAGCAGATATATAATTTTGCCGACACAATTATTGTCGGACAATGTCTTGGAAACAGTACATTGGCTGCCGTAGGTAATACCGGGTCAATGTTTTTCCTTGTCAATGGGTTTGTTATAGGAATAACAAGCGGTTTTTCGGTCCATATAGCACAATGCTTTGGGGCAAAAGATTATGACAGGATGCGTAATTCCGTATGTAATGCCATTATGTTGTGGTCCGGAATCACATTGTTTATCACTTTACTTTCGGTGCTGATAACCAAGCCGGTTCTAAGGCTTATTAACACACCGGACGGTATTTTTGATATGTCCTATAATTATATCGTTATTATTTTTGCAGGAATAGCTGCACCTATGCTATACAATGCCGTTTCGTGTATACTAAGGGCTCTTGGTGACAGCAAAACCCCGCTTTATTTCCTGATTTTTTCAGCACTCCTTAACATCGGTCTGGATTTGCTTTTTATAGTCGTATTTAAGTGGGGCGTTGCAGGTGCCGCCATTGCTACAGTGCTTGCACAGCTTGTTGCCGGAATTGCGTGTATCGTATATATTTCCGTTAAGTTCCCTGTTCTTCATATAAAGAAAGAAGATTTTAAAATTAATCCGGGAATTATAAAGACACACCTTACCATAGGACTTCCGATGGCGTTCCAGTTTTCGGTTACGGCAATCGGAACAATCATCCTACAGGGTGCCGTAAATGTATTTGGCGAGAATTACATTGCCGCTTTTACGGCTTCCAGTAAAACGGAACAGCTTATCATGCAGTTTGGCATATCGGGTGGCGTAACAGTTGCAAATTTTGTCGGTCAGAATGTAGGTGCCGGCAGATATGACAGGATTAAAAACGGAATATTGAAATGGAGTCTTTTTACGGTTGGAAGCGCAGTTTTATGTATGGGTGTTATTTTCATTTTCGGCAGACCAATCAGCCGGCTTTTCATAAAAGGCGGGGATGAATTAATACTTTCCTATGCAATGACTTATCTCCATATTTCAATGTTTTTCTATATCCCATTGTTCCAGATTTTTATTTTCAGAAATGCTCTTCAGGCAATGGGTAAGACAACAATGCCGTTACTTGCGGGATTTTTTGAACTTGGAGCAAGGTCTATAGTCGCATACACGCTTCCAAAAGCGATAGGTTTTTCCGGTGTATGTTTTGCCGGTCCGGTTGCATGGGTATGTGCTGCCGTACCGCTTATTATTACTTATATAATTTATATGAAAAAATTTAAGAAAAAAGGGTATTTTAATACTCAATTTAGTTGACAAATACCCCCTAAAAATCCGATAATAGAGGTAGCTTAATTTTGAGACTATTTGAACGGAGAGGGTCAGACATGAAAGATAAAGACAAACATGGATTTGGTACTTTCGGTGCCATAGTATTAGGAGTTACGGCAGTTGCAACAGCAATTGTGGCAGTCAGCAAGAGCAAGAAGAAAAAGCAGAGTTTAAACAGTTTCCTGAAGGATGAACTTGTCAAACTTCCGCTTTTTAGTAAGAACGAATCCCACCACGCTAAGAAAAGCGCAGCAGACGAGGACGACATTTTTGTGGATGAGGACAACGAACCACAGAATGACAAAGCCACATCTTTTTACGATGAAGACATTTCTTACGAAGAAGATGAGGAATTCCAGTCAGTATCCAAGGCAAAGCCTATCGTGGATTTCAAACCAAAGCGCGAAGAAGCAGAGAAACCTGCCGAGGCACAGGATGCAGCCGGGGAGCCGGAAACAGCCGAGGCACAGGATGTAACTGAGGAGCCGGAAACAACAGAAGCACAGGATGTAGCTGAGGAGCCGGAAGCAGCAGGTGTGCAGGATGTAACTGAGGAGCCGGAAGCAGCAGAGGCACAGGATGTAGCTGATGAGCCGGAAGTAGCAGATGTGCAGGATGTAACTGAGGAGCCGGAAACAGCAGATGTGCAGGATGTAGCCGAGGAACCGGAAACAGCAGGTGTGCAGGATGTAGCAGAGGAGCCGGAAACAGCAGATGTTCAGGATGTAGCCGAGGAGCCGGAAACAGCAGGTGTGCAAGATGTAGCTGAGGAGCCGGAAACATCAGAGGCGCAGGATGCAGCCGGGGAGCCGGAAACAGAACCTGATGATACGTTTGTATTTGAGTCAGTGGTTGTTGGCAGGGAGTCAGTTAAAGACGAGCCTGTTGATATATCTGATAAGAAACTTGACAGGGAATTTATTGCAGAACCGGTTGATGCAGAACCGGTGAGAGATAATTTTGTATTAAATGATGAAGATTTTTCGGACGAAGTTCAGGAAATAGAAATCGATGATGTTACCGCTGAACCGGCAGAAGAAAAGGTTACAGAGCTTGAAAAAGAAGATGGGCCGGTATCAGCAGGTAAATATGATGATGCTAGTTCAGAAGCAGAAACCGCAAAAGAAGCTTTTGCATCAGCGGTTGAAACACCTGTAAGAGAAACTTTCTCCGATGTGGAATTTTTTGATGAAGAAGATGACACTGAAGAAGGCCTCCGCAACAACGAGTCATATTATGACTGGACTTATAATGTTGATGAGCATTACAGTGTAATAACTGATGGCACATGGGTATATTGTAAGTCAGATGATGTTCTCACAAGCGATTCTATCAACAAAAAAGGCGAAAGAGAGACAATCGATATAGCCGAAACTTTTAAAAACAGAATTAAGACAAAGGGATATTGTCTGTTGAAGTATATCGGAACGGACAGGGAGGTTATCGTACCTGATACTATCAATGGCAAACCGGTTGTAGCTGCACTTAACACATTTAGAAGCAATCAGATTGTTAAAAAAGTCATTCTCCCATCAACGATGCAGGGCTTGAGAAGGACTTTCTATAGCTGCTACCATCTTGATAGCATTACTTTTGCACCGGGAACCAATCTGGTATACGAATTGGATGCAATCATGTGTGGTAACAATGATATGGACAGCAATACAGAGGCAACAACGGTATACTGTTCACACGCAATCGCTGAATATATAAAAGGTCACTACAGATTAGGATGTCCTGTTACATTTGTTGAAAAATAATAGTAAATTACAGAACTTTGGTTACGCATAGTTAAAAAGTGTAACCAAAGTTTTTTTATTGCAATAAAGCGTGTGGGATATGGGATGCAACATGGGGCAGGCGCAGGCATTGAGTGGGTTGCTGTCATTAAATGCGTGGGATGTGGGATGCAACACCCGTGCATCCCGCCACGGCGTCTGCAAATCTCTACCCAAACAACTCAAAATCACTCAAAGTAAGCTCCCTTGAGGTTAAGTTAATTTTGCTGTCCGATGCAACTGTGAAATACACATCGGGTAGTAAAGCATCCTGATGGGTGAATAAGGATTTGGCAGGAGATTTACGGAGACTCTTGAATACGCCGTCACCGGAAAGTTTTGAAACAGCTTCCTTGTAAGTCCAGATACGGCAAAAGTCAGCCTCCGGAGCAGACGAAGACCGGATTGTATTCAATTCACCGGGAGAACAGATTTTGGCAAGCATTGAAGCAGGGACTCTGCGGACGGTTTCCACATCGATACCCACAGGGAATGAATCAAAAATACACATGACGGCTTTGCTGCAATGACTGATGTTGAAATAAATTTCAGGATGGCTTTTCAGGTAGGGTTTGCCATCCGATGAAATATCAAAATCAGGAGTGTCTGTCAGGCTGTATTCAGTGCGGTAGCCGTACAGGAAAAGAAGGTATGCAATTACGCAGGCAAGCCTGTCCTCAGGAAACTTATATTTTAGAGCACGCTTTAACCGCTCAGGAGGAAGAAGAGACATTAAACTGTCAAGCTGTCCTTTTGTTATATTTTTTAAATCCGTAAAATAATAAAGCATAACCTGTCCTTTTTAATAAAAAATACTGTAATCAGTATAAATATTTTATTTTTTTATTGCAACTTAATTTTACTTTGATATAATGTTATAGAAAACGGGGTGCCCTTGGAGGCTGAGATTATACCCATAACCTGATTTGGATAATGCCAACGTAGGGAGATATTTTGTTTTGACAGACAGACACTATCCTTATGTAGTTCTGTCTTTTATTTTACGGAAAGGTAAGTAAAGATATGAGAGAATATACAACACAGATGGATGCCGCTAGAAAAGGGATTGCAACGCCACAGATGAAAATTGTGGCAGAAAAAGAAAAAATGCAGCTTGAAGAGCTTATGGGATATATGGCAGAAGGTAAAGTTGTAATACCTGCCAATATTAACCATCAGTGTATCAATCCCGAAGGCGTAGGAAGTATGTTAAGAACCAAGATAAACGTCAACCTTGGCGTGTCAAGGGATTGCAAGGATTATGACATAGAGCTTCAGAAAGTAATGAGTGCCGTCAATATGGGAGCAGAGGCAATAATGGATTTGTCAAGCCATGGCAATACAGAGCCTTTCCGTAAAAAACTTACATCGGAATGTCCTGCAATGATAGGAACGGTGCCTGTTTATGACAGTGTAATCCATTACCAGAGGGATTTGTCTACACTAACAGCGGAAGATTTTATAGATGTTGTAAGACTTCATGCCCAAAACGGTGTGGATTTTGTGACACTCCATTGCGGAATAACAAGAAAAACAATCGACCAGATTAAGAATCATAAACGTAAAATGAATATCGTAAGCAGGGGCGGAAGCCTTGTATTTGCATGGATGAGCATGACAGGTAATGAAAATCCGTTTTACGAATATTATGATGAGATTCTTGATATTTGTGAAAAATATGATGTGACAATTTCATTGGGAGATGCGTGCAGACCGGGTTGCCTTGCAGATGCAACGGATGTATGCCAGATTGAAGAACTTGTAAGACTTGGTGAACTTACAAAGAGAGCATGGGAGCATAATGTGCAGGTTATGGTTGAAGGACCGGGACACGTTCCTCTTGACCAGATTGCAGCCAATATGCAGGTTCAGAAGACGATATGTATGGGAGCTCCTTTTTATGTACTTGGACCTCTTGTAACGGATATTGCACCGGGCTATGACCATATAACAGCGGCAATCGGAGGCGCTGTCGCAGCTATGAATGGAGCCGCATTTTTATGCTATGTAACACCTGCGGAACATCTTGCACTTCCTAATGTGGAGGATGTAAAACAGGGTATTATCGCCTCTAAGATAGCAGCACATGCGGCAGATATAGCCAAGGGTATTAAGGGCGCAAGGGATATTGATGATAAAATGGCAGACGCAAGGCGTGTTCTTGACTGGGATGCTCAGTTTGAATGTGCGATAGACGGGGAAACGGCAAAAGCAATCAGAGACAGCCGTAAACCGGAGGATGACCACAGCGACACCTGCAGCATGTGCGGAAAGTTCTGTGCGGTAAGAAGCATGAAT
>ULNH01021594.1_pt1 | contig 14683 bp, 14 predicted proteins | sample 1951871 | NCBI WGS metagenome assembly ULNH01 (sample SAMEA4835572, study PRJEB28245) | human gut metagenome | biome: gut microbiome; material: fecal sample | place: Denmark | collected 2008 | reverse complement strand
TTCTTGGACTGCTACAAACGGGCAGTCCTTTTTTTTGTTTTTCAAAATTATTTTCCCGAAAATATGCAAAAACACAGGAAATATCAAAAAACTTCAATAGAGTTTGCAGATGCATTGTTTCAAATTTCACAATAAAATGCGTGCAGTTTTGCCACGTGAAAGACGCAAAGCAGTTTTGAAAACATTTACAAAGAGCGTTTTTGGGCATGGCTTCGGCGACAATACACGCAAAAGGCTTGCCCCCTAACCCAAACAGCCACGCAAAATGAACACAAATCATAAATTTTCCCGCATAGTTTGTAGAAATCAAATCATTGACAGACGGTAAAAGCAAAACTATAATTGTAACTATCAAAAGGAATAGAAGGAGGTTTTGATATGAAAAAGTTTATGTTTAAACTTGTAACGGCAATTTTACTGCTTACCCTCACGTTTTCATTGTTTGCCTGCAAGCCCAAAGATCCGCAAGAGGAAAACACCACCTATTCCATACAGGCGCCTGCGCAATCGGAAGTTTATTCCGTGACGGGGCTTCCCCAAAGTGCCACAAAAGGCGCAACAGTATCCTTCAAAATTGTACTTACGCACCCCGACGACACCATATTGAACAGCATTACCGTGAAGGGAACAAATACAAATTTGCAACTGAAAGCGTCTGCCGACGGCAACTACACTTTCAGCATGCCGAGCGAACCCGTTTCGGTAACGGTGGACGCAAGTTACTACCCCGACAACGACTCCGACAACTTCCTTTCGTGGGACAGCGACAACGTTACTACCGTTGAAAAATGGCAAGCCGCATTTGAAGGGGATGAATATCTGGACTTTGCCGACGATTTTTTGCTTACTGCAACAATAACTTCTCAACCGTCGCAGTCCCCAGCAAATTTCGCCCTTACCTCCCACACGGAAAATGCCTTTTCGCTTAACGGCGACGTTGTTCCCGATGACGCCATAAAGGTGGAAGCGTTGTACCGTGACGGCAACCAGGCAAATCAGTTTGTCCTTCGCATAGACCGCACCAAGGTTAGCGCAGGTAGCGCAAAAATTGTGCTTGTTGTGGAAAACGGACACAAATTCGGAGATAAGGCAGTGCTTGCCTGCACCGTAACGGTAACGGAACCTGAGCCTTTGGAAAGGGTGGAAACATGGACGGCTACCATTGTGTTTGACATTTCCGCAATACAAAACGACGAAAACACACAAAAGATGGCTTTTGTGCTGGAAGACCTTGACTACGAGCAAACAATGTATCTGCGCCCCAGTCAGATGTTTGACATAGAAGACTTGCAAATTGTTGACGGCAAGGTAACGGTGCAGTTCATCTACGCAAAAGGACACAGTTACTCGGTTAGTTTCCACTACTACATGTCAACTCAGCCTGCCTATCCCACGGTAGAATTTGACGGCGAAGCGGACGGAGCAGAGTACGCCGTCAACCAACTGACTTTTGAAAAAGACGGCGGATGGATACATCTCACACTAAAATAGTACGGACGTGTCAGGTGTTCGATAATGAATTTTTAACAAAAAAGTGCGGTAATGCCGCACTTTTTTTTGCAAACAGAGGTTGCTTTTGCTGAATTTTTGCGCAATACACCGCAACTGAATGTTGCACCTCTTTTTTGCAAATGAAATACAAAGCACACGTACAAAAACACAATTTGACGGGCTGTGCAAATCACACGCAATCGGGCAATTTTTTCACGCCTGCGGTATTTTGCATTTTCCCCTGAAAAACGCCACTGTCGCATTTACGACAGCCGTTTAAGGCGACAATTTTTCAACATAACGGCACTTTGTTTTGCAAAATTGAAACTAGAAAATGGCGTTTACTATTGTTTCCGCCAAAGCGTTGACGTCTTCCGCACAGTCGTTGTCCAGCCACTTCATAGACACGTTGAACAACATTCCCGAATACAGATAGGGCATGTAGGGCGATTCTTCGGGGTAGTCCTTGCCAAACGCCGTAACAAAATTTTTGTTGAGGTAGTCAAGATACAGGTACTCCAGCCTTGCCTTTCGCAACAATTTGAAGGGTTGCTTATTTTGCAAAAACAAGTTGAGCACATCCACCACCACTTTGACGTAGTCTTCCTTGCAACGGGGATAGAAACGTTTTTGAAAAACGTAGTTGTTGCGGTTGTGGTCGAAATAGAAGGCTATCACGTCTTCTTTACTTTTGAAGTAACGGTAAAAGGTTGCCCTGCCAACGCCTGCCTTTTGTACAATGTCCGTTACGTTTATTTTTTCGTAGGAATATTCCTGCATCAATTTGAAAAGCGCCTGCACAATGTAGTGGCGTGTGTATTCCTCGGGAGCGTAATCTGCCATACAAAACCTCCTTTTGTGTCTCATTTTGCGTGACACATCGGCACAATGTGTCTTTTTGCCCTTTCAGACTGTTGATTTTTTTGGGTCTTTTTCTTATGATACACGTGTCTCACGAGAAAGTCAACGGTAAAATTCTCGTAGAAAAAACATCACGGAGGAATTACCATGAAAGAAAAAGATTTTGTAACCTACGAATACAGGACAAAGACGGTTTCGACGGCAAACCAATTCAAAGCAATGGATATGTACGAATCTTTCGGGTGGGAAGTTACCGCCACCACGCCTACTGCCATTGACGGAATTACCCTTTCGCTGAAAAGGGACAGAAAGCAACAGCACAAACAGGAATTGACAAAACTCGAACAGCAGGCGGAAAACCTGTTTGATACGATAAACAGTCTGCAAAGCGCAAAAACACGTGGAGCAAGCATTTTCGCATACATTTTCGGCATTTTTTCCACTTTGGTGCTTGGCGGCGGAATGAGTCTTGTGCTTTTGAACACCGACAGTCTGCCTTCCGTCATTGGCGGGTCGGTGTTGGGAATTGCAGGCTTTGCCCTTTGCGGGATAAACTACCTCATCTACAAAAACGCCGTAGCAAAAAAGACAAAGCAATTGCTTCCGATAATTGACGAAAACGAGGAAAAACTTGCTTCGGTGCTGGAAAAGGGCAACGACCTGCTGAGCCGAGATATTATCTGAAAAACAAACTATTGTAGAAACAACGGAACGTTGCAACGCAAAAGGCACACCGTCTGACACACAAGCGACAAAAACGCCTATACTTTTGAAAAACACAGATAAACATGAAAAAACTTATTGACAAATACACGGGCATGTCCGCCGAAAAGAAGATGGTTTTTAACACCACTGTCGGACTTTGCTTTTCCGCCCTGCTGGCAACGGGAAAATTGTTTTTGGGAATTTTCAACGATTTTGACCTGTGCATAGTTGCAATGTACACCTTTGCAATGCTTTTTGCAAAACTGCAATGTCTGATTGGCATAAAGGAAAATACAAACGCACGAAAGCGCAACACAGTTATTGCGCTTTCGTTGCTGACATCCAGCATTGTGTACATCGCCTTTATGGCAAGGCTGTTTTTTGTGCAGCTAACGCCTTCAACGTACACCTTGAACTACGTGGTGCTGCTGGCGTTTATTGCCTTTGCCGAATTGGGTTTTGCCGTTGCGGGAATGATTCGCACCAAACGCAAAGGTCTGTACTACCGCAACATAAAAATTGCCAACATGGGCATGGCTTTGATTGCCATTCTGACCACGCAAATGTCTTTGTTGGACTTCACGGAAACCAAAAACACCGACATTTACAATGCCTTTTCCGGAATAGCCGTGGGATTGTTTATCGCACTCAGTGCGCTGTACGTTTTCTTTGCACCCAAAATAAGCCTTGTGGGAAGGGAAACCAACGTTTTTGTGGGGGACGGCACACAAACTGTTGCAACGGACGGGCAAGGCAACGTGAAAATTTTGCTCGTTTCCAGCAAAGTGTACGGCTCCTACGTTTACGTAGCAAAACTTAACAGAAAAACACTTTCGGGAGAGATACGTCAGGAAGCGTCTTTGTGGAAGAAAATGCCCGTAGCGTTAAAAATACTGTGCTGTGTTCTTTCGGAAATTTTGATTTTTGTTTGGTTGGCAGGATACCTTGTCTTTTTCCTGCGTTGCATAAACCTTCCCGCACAGTTGGAAAGAAAAATGAAAACTTTGAACTTTTCAAAGACCGACCTTCAAAAAACAATTTCGTCGCAGTGTGAAATCGCCGAAACACCCGACATGTAACCGTTTGTGCTTTGCAAAAACGCCGGGACAAGTGCCGAAAATGCCTTGTTTGAAAAACTTTTGCAATGTCCGTGCCGTTGCAGTGTGGCACAAAAAAACCGCCCCCTGATGAGTTGCGGTGTTTTTTTGTTCAGAATTTGTGTACACGGTAACGGTTTTATTGTCCACCGTTGTAACGTGTGTTGTAACCGTCGTTTTCGTCGGGACGCAGATTGTTGGGAAACATTGTGTCCGTTTTTATGTCGTTGACGATTTTTTGCAGTTTGGAAACTACATTGTAGGGGTCGTCGATGTCCCACAGCACCTGCGCTTTACCCTTGCCGGAAATGTAAATGTCCCCCACATGAAACATTTTGTCGGTGAGCCCCACTTTGAGATTTACGCCGAAAACGTCGGTGTAATAGATGTTGACTATGTCTATTCCGATGAATCCGCTTTTGATAATTATCCGTTTGTCAGTGAAAATGTAATCGGTGTTTTTTTGCCGTTTGCCTGCCGTAAGCAAGTTGGAAGCCCAGACCCACACAGGCAAAAGGTGAATGAGGAAAAACGCCACAAAAAACACCACCGTCCACGGCGGAAGGTCCTTCGCAGTGCTGACAATGGTAGCAATTATTCCGCCGTCCACTGCAAGCCACAAAATGGCAAATGGCAACATTTTCACCGCCTGCGCCAGAATGAAGGCTTTTCGGTTGGGTTTTCCCTGCCACAAAATTTGTTCGCCTTCCCCCACAAGAGAGGTGTCGTACTCCTGTTGCGACCCGGAATTGAAATAACGCTCGTCAAAATTTGCCATGGCGTCACACTCCTTTGCCATTACTTTACCAAACAAAACCGTTTGTGTCAATACTAATGTAACACGTACTTTGTTTTCCGACAAAGGGTTTTTTCAACAAACTTCCCACTTTTTCAGTTGCTTTGCAACAAGAAAAATTCGCCGTTAAACGGGCAACCGCAAAATTTTGAAAACACAGGTGATTTTGCACAGTAAAGATAAACATTACCTTGACGAAACAAAACACATTGACGTTAGGTATAAAAACAGCGAAAAGCCCCCGCAAAGGTTTGCGTTGCCCATGCGACAGGTCAAAACCTCACGACCTCTGCCCTGCAAGCAGTTTTGCGTGTTTACAAAAACAGCGTGATGTATTATAATAGCCTTGCGTAGGTTGTGTACAATTTTACCACAACGCAACAACTGCACGAAAAGAGGTTTTATGAAAGAATTTTTTGCCGACCTTAAAAACGGTATTGTTTCCGTGTTCAAAGGTCCTGCCAAAGAGGAAAATTTGTTTGCATTGGACGGAAGACCGCCTCTCAAAAGAGCCGTACCTTTCGGAATACAACACATTTTGGCGATGTTTATGGCAAACATAACGCCCCTTTTGATTGTTCTCGGCGTGTTGGGACTTTCCGACAGCCCCATTGCAACGCAGGCAATGCTGGGGGCATTGTTCATGGCGGGGGCAGGAACGATAATTCAACTGCTGATAGGCGCCCGTCTTCCCATAGTGATTGGCACTTCTTTCACTTTCGTGGGGGTGTTTTCCACAATAGGACTTTCGGCAGGGGGCGGCGAAGCGGGATACTACACCATTTTGGGCTCTGTTTTGGTGGGAGGACTGATTTCGGCATTTTTGTGTTTGTTCATACGCTGGTGGGGGAAAATTCTGAAGCCCATTGTGCCCTGCGTGGTGGTTTTCGCAATAGGACTGAGCCTTTTGCAAAGCGGAGCCACGCAATTTGTGGGAGGCTCCGCCGTGCTTCAAAAACTTGCACAAAACGAAACGGAAGTGCCCTACTTCGCCTACATATTGGTGGCAACGGCAACGCTGTTAAGCGCTGTTTTGTGGCAGATTTTTGCCAAAGGCGTGTGGAAAAACCTCAACATTGTTTTCGGCATTATAGTGGGATACGTCATTTGTCTGTGCGTGCCGGGAATGATTGACTTTTCACTGTTGAAAGTGCAAAACGTTGAAGACGTCATCACCTATCCGCACATTGTGGATTTGTCCAAACTGCGCTTTGAACTTTTGCCCATTGTGCTTACCACGGTGTACTTTTTGATGTCCGTTGTGGAAGGCTTGGGAGATGCCACCGCCCTTTGCACCGACGTGCTGGGACGTCAACCTACAACAAGAGAAATTACAGGCACGGTGGTATTTGACGGATTCAATTCCTTTTTGTGCTGTTTCTTCGGCGCATTGCCGCTGACCACCTTTGCGCAAAATGTGGGAATCGTAACGCAAACAAAGGTTACCAACCGTTTTACCGTGTTTGTAGGCGCTTGCTTTTTAGTGCTGACATCATTTTTCCCCGTTGTGGCAAACTTTTTGTGCACCATTCCCGATTGCGTGTTGGGTGGCACAATGGTGATACTGTTTGGTTCCATTGCCGTTGTGGGCATAAAAATGTGCAGTAAAGCGGGATTTTCCGACAAAAACATTCTGATTCTTTCGCTGTCGCTGTGTCTTGGGTTCGGGCTGACGTTGGCAAAAGATTTCTTTTCCTATTTGCAAAGTGCGGGACTGCAAAATTTAAGCGACCTGCTTTCCAACAACGTACTTAACATGTTTGTCATTGCCTTCGTGCTTTCGTGGGTGTTGCCGGAAAATATGAGTTTTACACGCAAAAAGCAGGCAAAGCAAGTTGCTCAGCCAAACGAAAAGTCGACGGAACACACCGACGGCACCGATACCGTTGACGCCGACAACGACTGAAAAAGGGCAAAATTTACAAATACGTCAAACGCAATTACCACGCAAAACAAAAATTTTGAACATACAGTTGAAACATTACGAAAAAAAGCCTTTGTTTGTGGGATACACCCATATTCAAAGGCTTTTTTGTTTTCGTTGATATTGTTCACATGATGGTATTTTCTTTCAGATTTACAAGCGATGTCTTTTACGCAACAATACAAACGCCCGCTGCTCTGAAAAGGGAAAAAGCAATGCTTTACAAGGCAGTTTACCTTGTCCGCCTTGGATGACTATTGCGTAAAAGCAATGCGTGTCGCTTCAACCGTCTTTTGCCCCTTTGGGCGAAGTTACACGGTAAACGGCGTTTGTGCCCTCTGCATCTTGCCTGAAAGCACTAGGATTTGTTGTGTTGCAATGCGTCTTTTGAAATATTTGTCAGATTGCATAGCCTGAAAAACAACGCAAACTGCCCCGTCTGAACACCCATTACCCTTGCAAAAACAAATTGTTTTGTAAGACATTCTACGCTTTTTGTTGCAAAAAGTCGAGTACGTATTCAAAAACAGCGTCCACTGTAAGTCCGTTTTGTTGCATCAGCCGTTTCGTGTCAAAATCGCCGAAGTGTTGCTTTTCGATGCCAAAGTTTTTCACTTTGACGTTGCTGTCGCCAAAGTAGGACGCCACTTTCTGACCGTAACCGCCGTCGAGAATCCCGTCTTCCACGGTTACCACAAGACTGTGGTTTTGCGAAATCGATTGCAACAGGTCTTTGTCCAAACCGGAAAGATACACGGGGTTGACAAGCGTTGCCGCAACCCCTTTGGTTGCAAGTTGTTCCGCAACTTTTTTGCCGAGAGTAAACATGTTTCCCACGGCGAAAATTGCCACGTCACTGCCTTGTTGCACCACCTGCGACTTGTTGAGTTGCGAGTAGTCCATTTTTGGTGCGTCGCCGTGAACGACAGTCGCAGGCACACGGATTGCCACGGAAAGTTTGTTTTGTTCCGTTGCCCAATCCAGCATTGCAAGGTACTCTTCCACACACACGGGGGCAAGGTACACCAGGTTGGGAATGTTGGAAAGTTCCGCAATGTCAAAAAGTCCGTTGTGCGTTGCACCGCCTCCCCGTGCAACGCCCGTAACAAACACCAACAGCGTTGCAGGATTGCTGTCCAAAGCAAGGTCCTGGTGAAGTTGGTCGAAACTGCGTTGCAGAAAAGTTCCGCTGACTGCGTAGACGGGTTTTGCACCGCCACGGGCAATTCCCGAAACAAAAGCCACGGCATGTTCTTCGCAAATGCCGACGTCCACGAAACGGGCGCCGAAATTTTGCCTTCGCAAAGCATCCATGGCAAGCACTGCAGGCGTTGCAGAAGACACCGCCACCACGCTTTTGTCGGTAACTATTTTTTCCGACAGATAACGGTAGGTGATTTCACTGTAATTTTCGCCGCTGTTTGTTTTGAGGAAAGCCCCCGTCTGCAAAGAAAAGGGGCCTCCTGCGTGAAACAGTTCTCGGTTTTGCTCGGCAGGCGCAAACCCCTTGCCCTTTTGCGTGTGAACATGCACCACAATGGGTTTTGCCACCTTTTGTGCCCTTTTCAACGCCTTTACCACCTGCAAAACGTCGTTGCCCTCTTCCACGTACATGTACTGCAATCCCAGCGCCGTAAACATATTGTTTTTGCTTTTGCCGTTGGTGGCACGCAGTTTTGCAAGATTTCCGATGTATCCGCCGTGATTTTCCGCAATGGACATTTCGTTGTCGTTCACCACAATTACAAGCGGCGTTGCCTGCTCGGCAATGTTGTTGAGTCCCTCGTACGCTTCGCCTCCCGAAAGGGAACCGTCGCCTATCACGGCAACCACACTGTGCGTTTGCCCCAACAAATCTCTCGCTTTGGCAAGACCGCAGGCAAGGGAAAGGGATGTGGATGTGTGCCCCACCGTGAAAAGGTCGTGAACGCTTTCCTCGGGGTTGGTGAAACCGTTGACGTCATCGTAACGTTCGGGAAAAAGAAAAGCGTCCTTTCTGCCCGTCAGCATCTTGTGCACGTAGCACTGATGGGAAACGTCAAACACAATTTTGTCCACGGGGGAATTGAAAACATAGTGCAACGCCACGGTGAGTTCCACCACTCCCAGGTTGGAGCCTATGTGTCCGCCGTGATTGCTGAGTTTGGTGAGCAACACATTGCGCACTTCGTCGCACACCGCAGGCAGATTGCGCATTGCAATTTTTTTCAAATCTTTTGGGGAATTTATTTTTTCAAGATACATCTTATTCTCCTTTTGCATAGCACGGTATATTATATCATAACTTGAAAATAAAAACAGCAAAATGGAAAAAATTGTGTGTTTTCCGCAAATTGTGCAAATTATCATCACCCCGACTCCGTTTGCATTACTGTGGAGTGTTTCTGAAAAAGTTTGCCTGACAAAAAACACACGGACTTTTGTTTTCGAGTTTTTGAAGGACTTGTCGGCACAAAAACAACGAGTTTTCGAAACAAACGCAACGTTGATTTCAACAGTCCGAAAAACTCACGCCGAACGATATCTGTGCGAAATTGCCGTCCAAATCCGTAATTTGAAAAAGCGTTACTCGTCTTGCGTACTTTCACTACTCTTTTGGGAATTAAACTCTCTGTTTCGGTTGTCTTCAAGCGCAATGTTTTACTACCAAACAAAAAGTCCATTTTTATATATCTTGTGCGCCGTTTCGCAATAAATGGACAGAAAAGCGACTTACAGAGAAGTCGCTTTTCTGATTTTTTCTTTACTTTCGGACTTTTGCATTTTTACAGTGCGAACATTCGCTACAACAACAGTCGCAACAACAATGCTTTCCCTTTTTTTTCCGCAAAACGTATGCAACGACTGTTCCCGACACGATACAAACACAAACAACTATCAAAAAAATTTCCCAAAATCCCATGCTAAATCACCTCGTTTTTTCTTTTTGTTTCTGACAATAATTATTGAAGCAACAATCGCTGCAAACGCAATCCACACAAACGACGTCCACCACAACGAACCCACAGTATATATTATTGCGGAAACAGTGTAACTCGTTGCCAGCCAAAACAAAATTGTTCCTCGGTAACTTTTACCGTCAGGCAATTCGCCTTTTGCCGTACCTACAGCCGCAAAACACGGTATTGTCGTCATGTTGAAAGCAATGAAGGAAATGAGTGCGGGCATTGTAATTCCCGTAGCCATAATCATTGCCTGAACGGCGTCAATTCCGTCACCTGCAGTAACATCCAGTCCTCCAAATTCGATATTCGCCACTTTGGCAAGACACACCGCCAATGTGGAAAAAGTTGCAATTACATTTTCTTTTGCAATAAGTCCCGAAACCACGGCAACACCAAACACCCAACCGTATTTGCCCAACTGACTGCCAAACCCCAACGGAGTAAACAGCGGTTGTATCATTTGACTTAACCCTGCCAAAATACTCTTGTCGATGTCCGAATCGTCCAACAATTGCCAATCAAAAGTGAAGTGTGTCAGCGCCCAAATTACTATTGTGGAAGCAAGAATAATAGTGAAGGCCTTTTTTATGAAATGCTTTGTTTTGTCCCACAGGTGTAGCAAAAGATTTTTAAGTTGCGGAAGGTGATAGGAGGGCAATTCCATTATGAAAGGAGGCGTTTTTCCTTTCAATGTTGTGCTTCGCAAAAGCAAAACACTCAGTATTGCAGTAACTATACCCAAAACATACATTGCATATGTAATAATGTCGGCGTTTCCTACACCGAAATAGGACACTATTCCGCCGGCAACGGCTGTCAATATCGGCAGTTTTGCACCGCAGGAAAAAAACGGAATTACCCTTATTGTGGCAATACGTTCTTTGCTGTCGGCAAGAGTGCGAGTGTTTATCATGGCGGGTACAGAACAACCGAAGCCCATTATCATAGGCATAAATGCCCTGCCTGACAGTCCGAAACGACGGAAAACTCTGTCAAGAATAAAGGCAATGCGTGCCATGTAACCGCTGTCTTCCAAAATGGAAAAAAACAAAAACAGCACCAAAATGGGAGGAAGGAAGGAAAGAACGGCTCCAAGTCCGTCAATTATGCCACTGTTGACTAGTCCTATTGCCCAAGACTGCATTCCTGAATTTTCCACAGACACCTGAATTCGTCCCAACAATTCTCCCACCAACATGTCGTTCCAAATGTTGTTCAGTACCACGCCGGGCGAATACACCGCTCCGTCATAAATGCAGGCAAGCCACCTTACACCGTAACTTATCGGTTCGCCTTCGGGGGTGAGCAATCCCAATTCCTGCAAAGACGGCAAGTGAAAAAAGGAAGACAAAAACAGAAAATTTTCACTGAATGTAAGGTGAAACACGGCAAACAGTATTACGAGAAAGATGGGAATTCCCCAAATTTTGTGCGTAAGTACTTTGTCGGCTTTGTCCGAAGCAGTAAGTTGAAACTTTTGTGAAGATTTTCGTATCACTGCGGAGGAACATTTTTCTGTGATGAATTTGTACCTTCCGTCTGCCACAATGGCAGGAAAATCGCTTTCAGCAATATCGGGATGCTCTTTCTGAAATTGTTGAATCAGTGGCGAAACAGACGGCAAGTTTGATTCAGCTTGGTCTTTTTCCGCAAGTTTAACGGCATGAAAAAGAGCATTTTCCACTTTCTCTTGTCGTAAAGCGGCAGTTATGTCACATATTAAAGGATAAAGCGACGTTATTTCCAACACGGTTTTGCCACGGCGCAACTGCGTACTGTTCTTGAAGGCACAATCCATAAGTTTCGCCAACCCCTCTCCACGCAGTGCGGAAATTTCCACAACAGGCACTCCCAATTGCTCTTGCAATTGATTGCCATTGATACTGTTGCCGTTTTTTCGCACAACGTCAATCATGTTCAACGCAACAACAACAGGTATGTCCGTTTCCAACAGTTGCGTGGTCAGATATAGATTGCGTTCCAAATTTGTAGCGTCAACAATATTTATTATACATTGCGGTTTCTCTTGCAAAATAAAATTGCGAGCAATCACCTCCTCCTGCGTGTAGGGGGAAAGAGAGTAGATACCGGGTAAATCAACAATAGTGATGGGTTGGGGGCATTTTTTGTAAATACCTTCTCTTTTGTCTACCGTAACGCCCGGCCAATTACCAACATGTGCAGTAGAACCGGTAAGTCCGTTGAACAACGTTGTTTTTCCGCTGTTGGGATTGCCCACCAAAGCAAATTTAATCATTTTTCTCCTCCATGTTTACATTCATTGCTTCCGTTTTGCGCAAAGTCAGTTCGTATCCTCGAACCGTTATTTCCAACGGGTCATTAAGCGGTGCCCTTTTACGCAAAAGTATTTCCGCTCCCGGCGTGATACCCATATCAAACAAGCGCTGTCTTATTTTCCCTTCGCCAATCACAGAAACCACTTTGCCACTTTCTCCCGTGGCAAATTTGTCCAATGTTTTCATTTTTTCCTCCTTTTTTGTTCATAAACGACCATTTATTCCATTTACTGTCACACAAAACCTGCAGATGCAATATCTTTCAACACGGCGTAACAAATATTTTTGAAGAAAGCACTCTGTCCAAAGCAATTTTTCCGTCCTTTACTCGACAAACGACGTTTCCGCCTGCAGACAAATAGAGGACCACTTCACTTCCGACAAAAATACCCATGCTTTCCAATCGCTTTTTTGTTTTTTCGTCGGTGACAATACTTACAACTTTAAGGTTGGATTGTGTAGGTGCAAGCATCAAAGGCATTTTATTTCCTCCATAATGTGAAATTTTATTCACATTTCACTGCCATATTACTATGTTTTCGTCGTAATGTCAAACAAAATATGAAACTTTTTTCACATTTTTTCTAAAAACAAAAAAATTTTGTCGGATATCTGCAAATTGTCTTGTGAAAAATACATCAAGCGTAAGTATTAAGCCTTTTTTGTGAAAGGGCAGGTAGTTTTACAAATTTGCACAAACAAAAATTTTAAAGTGCTACACGATACAGGCGAAACTTCCGAAAATTTATCAAAAAGGCAAAAAAGCGTAATTTCTGACACAACCTGAAAACTGCAAACAACCATGTTTTTGCAACATTTCCGCCAAAAATTGATGGGAAAGAGGTACTCATGCTCACAGTGAATCAGGGCGAGTATTTCAAATTGCATCTGTCATTTAACTCATGCTTGCAATTTTCAAAGAAAAATAGTATAATCGATTTATGAAAAACAGTGTAAGACAACCTAAACAGGAACGTTCCATCGAAAAGAAAAACAAAATAATTCAGGCAGGATGGCAACTTTTTTCCGAAGTAGGCTATCACAATACCAATACTGCAGAAATAGCAAAAAGAGCCGGAGTTTCTACCGGTATAGTTTACGGCTACTTCAAAGACAAACGGGACATAATGATAAGCGTGTTGCACCGCTACATTGAAGAAACCAGCCGTCCGATAATGGATATTGTCACGGAAATAACACCACCGTTTAATTTTGAACAGACTGTCTGTAAAATTGTAGACAAAACAATTGAAATGCACCAGCAAAACGCCCACTTACACAACGCTCTTCATGCATTGACGGCAACGGACACCGCCGTAAACGGTGCTTTTTTGCAATTGGAAGATCATCTGACGGCAAATCTTTCCCAACTGTTGACGGAATGCGGCGTAACGACGCTGTATATTAAGGAAAAAGTGCATCTTGCAATGAATATAGTTCAGTCTTTCGCACACGAATACGTATTCGATAAACATGCCTACATAGACTATCAGAATATGCGAATGGTTGTTTGCGACACAATTACCCACCTGTTTGACCGATGAAAAAGAATAGTTGGAAAAAAAGCGACTTGCAACCAAGTCGCTTTTTTAATGTCCCGACTACATACAACAAAATTGTATTTTCAAAAAAATCGGCGTTAGACAGTCCTTTTATCTTGCAAGAAGTCTGACCTTTACGTGAATTTCTGCAAACGGTGTCCGCCTGATTTTACAATCCAAGAACAGCACATAAATGCAAACCGACGATTTTGCAGTCGTTGTACACGGCATGTCAGCACCATTTTCATCAGGCTGTGAAAGTGATGACGACGCTTTCCTTTTCGGAATAAATGCAGAAAACGACATTGCCGCAAAGCAACCGTTTTTGACCGATTTTTGACATATCGTTTGCAAGTTTTTGCAACCACAGTTGTTTGTGCCGTAAAACAAGCGCAATTTGAAAGCGTCGGCGCAAAACAGTCACCTTTTTCCCTTTCGCCTTTGACGGTAGCCGTTGCCATTGCGACAGCATCCTTACACGCACATTTTTACGGTTTGAGGCGGTTGGGACCACGGAACAGGAATGTTACGTCCTTTACGCTGGGCAATTCAAACAGACGCACCAACGTGCGTGTCAGTCCGAGACCGAATCCGCCGTGAGTAGGCGCACCGTAACGGAAAAATTCCAGATACTCGTGCATGCTTTCGGGGTCGATGCCCTGTTCGGCAATGTTTTGTTTCAGTTGCTCGTAACGGTGTTCACGCTGTGCGCCGCTGGTGATTTCTATTCCACGGAAAAGCAAGTCGTAGGTTTTGGTCAGTTCGGGGTTGTCTTCGTGCTTCATGGAGTAGAAGGCTCTTGCCTTGGCAGGAAAGTCCACGATGAACACAAAATCGCTGTTGTACTTTTCCTTGACGTACTGACAAATCAGTTTTTCGCCGTCGGGGTCGAGGTCGCCCTTCAACGCACGGGGTACTTCGTAGTTCTTTTCCTCTTTCAGTATTCTGTACACTTCATAAAGGGGAATACGGGGGATTTTGACGTCCATGTCCAACACGTCCTTGCCGAAGTACTTTTTGTATTCG
>ULNH01011641.1_pt1 | contig 14745 bp, 14 predicted proteins | sample 1951871 | NCBI WGS metagenome assembly ULNH01 (sample SAMEA4835572, study PRJEB28245) | human gut metagenome | biome: gut microbiome; material: fecal sample | place: Denmark | collected 2008 | reverse complement strand
ATGCTCTTCCGTATTTTTTTGCTACATCAGTCATGTCTTTTTCCTCCAAGTCAAATATAATAAGCATAACACATTGCATTTGTGCCGTATTTCTTGACCTATCTTAACATCCCTTTTTCTGCATTTCAAGGTTGCATTTTAATCAAATTTATTGATTTATTTTATCCTCTTATAAAAACCTGCTCCCCTCGTTTCCTTTTTTGTGTATAATTTGTTCAAATAAAATCATGTCTTACGAAAGGAGTGTTTGCTTTGGAAATCACAAAGGATATTCTTTATATTGGCACCAATGACCATGACATCGATCTGTTTGAAGGGCAATACCCCGTTCCAAACGGAGTTTCCTACAATTCCTATCTGATCACGGATGAGAAGATCGCCGTTATGGACACCGTCGATCACAGAAAGGCTCTGCCTTTCCTCCAAAATCTCGAGAAGGCTCTTGCAGGCAGAACGCCTGATTATCTGGTCATTTCCCATGTTGAACCGGATCATGCCTCCAGCGTAAAGGCCTTTCTGGACAAGTATCCGGACACTACCCTGATCGGCAATGCCAAGACCTTTCCCATGCTTTTGCAATACTTTGAAGATCTTTCTCCTAAAAATACCCTTACCGTAAAGGAGGGCGACACCTTATCCCTTGGAAAGCATGAGCTTCATTTCGTCATGGCGCCCATGGTTCACTGGCCAGAGGTCATGGTCACCTATGACAGCTGCGATAAGGTTCTTTTTTCTGCGGATGGTTTTGGAAAATTCGGCGCCCTGGATGTTCAGGAGGACTGGGCCTGTGAAGCCAGAAGATACTATTTTAATATAGTAGGAAAATACGGCATTCCCGTAGCCGCCCTTCTGAAAAAGGCTGCCGCCCTTGACATTCAGATCATCTGTCCCCTCCACGGCCCCGTTTTAACGGAAAACCTGGGCTACTATCTTGAGAAATATCAAATCTGGAGCAGTTACCAGCCGGAATCCGAAGGGGTCTTCATTGCTTATGCTTCCCTTCACGGAAACACCCGGGAGGCTGCCCTTAAGCTGGCAGAGCTTTTAAAGCAAAGGGGCTGTCCCAAGGTGGTGCTTACAGATCTTGCAAGAGAGGAGCTTTCCGAAGCCATTGAGGACGCCTTCCGCTACGGAAAAATGGTACTGGCTTCTCCTACCTATGACGGCGGGATCATGCCTGTCATGGAAAGCTTTCTGGCACACCTGAAAGCCAAAGCCTTCCAAAACCGCACGGTAGCCCTGATCGAAAACGGCTCCTGGGCTCCCTGCGCCGCCAAAGCCATGGCTTCCGTTTTATCCTCCATGAAGGACATCACGCTTCTGGATCAGACCGTAACGATCCGCGGCGCCCTGAAGGAAAGTGATACCGCCCGGCTTGAAAAGCTGGCAGATGCGCTTTAAGATTGCGGTTATAGATTTTCTTTCCAATATTTTAGGAATTGACATTTATTTCCCCTTCCATTATTATGATATAGATATCAATTAACAATTCTTTATGAAGGGAGAAAGTTACATATGGAAAGTTACAATTATGATGCTGTTGCTGCAGGTGTAAGCGGCGGAGTGCTTGCTTTTTACTATATTTTCTGTCTTGCTATCGCTGTACTTACTGTCGTTGCAATGTGGAAGATCATGGTAAAAGCAGGAAAACCCGGTTGGGCTGCAATCGTTCCGTTCTACAACGCATACTGCATGTATGATATTGCATGGGGAAATGGATGGATGTTCCTTCTTACCCTGGTTCCCTGCGTTAATATCGTAATTACAATTATGTACTGCATCAAGCTTGCAAAGGCTTTTGGAAAGAGCACAGGATTTGGTGTTGGATTATTTTTCCTGAACACCATTTTCATTCTGATCCTTGGTCTTGGTGATGCTCAGTACGTTGGACCCGAGCAGAAGTAAATAAACAGGTGTCTTAAGGCGACCTTTAAAAGGGCTGTTGCATAAGCAACGGCCCTTTTATGGTGCTTTTCTCTTTTCCTGGCGTTTACACCCATGCCCCACGATTACGGGCGATCCGGATAAATGGAGTCAAGCATATAGCTTTGTTCCTTCTCCTGGAATACCAGGTCTCCATAATAGCTTTCACCTGACGTCAGCTTAATGTCTTCCAATTTCTGCACCCACAGCTTTGTTCCTGCCGATAATGCTTCCTGCTCCTGCAAAACTACGATCTCTATTTTCTGAGGTTCTTCTTCCGAAACCTTTTCTACCTGAAAAGCAACCTTTTCGTAGATAATCTGTGATGATGAAGAGTCTTCTTCATCTGCCTGCGCCTGAGATTTCTCAGCGGAGAACTGCTTTGCGCTTGGATTTTCCGAAAGGAGCGCAATACCAGCTTCTGCTGTATCCTGGGTTGCACCTTCCAGGTCGAAGTCTTCTTCTGCCGCATCTTCCGGATAGGAAGCTTCTTCTCCGGCTGCTGCCGCTGCTTCCTCCGGCATGCTTTCAAGCTCCTCTGTAAGTACCACCGGCCGTCTGAAGCGTTCATTTGCTATATGGCCTGCTGCATCTGATTTCTTTGTATTCCGGCTGATCAAAATTGCGGCAGGTAAAATTAGAAGAACACAGACCACAGCCGCCAGTGATCCTTTATACCGCCTTACAAACTGTACTATCTTCGTGCTTTTTTTCACAGGCTCTTTGGGTGTGGATCTGGGTGCCAGACCTTCTTCAATACGATCCCAGAGATCGGGAAGCTCCTGATCTGCCAGAGCCTTGTATTCTTCTTCAAAGTTCTTACTCATATCCACACCTCCTTAACTTTTTCATTGCGTTTTGATACTTCCAGGTCACCGTTCCCATGGGCATTTCCATTACTGCGGCAATCTCCTTAAAGGTCATCTCCCCAAGAACCTTAAGACTGACGATCTGTCTCTCTGCCCATCCAAGCTGCTCCATAGCCTGTTTAACGGAAAGGTTGGAAAGAACCTCTTCTTCCACATTCACATTGCTTTTCTTCAAAAGCTCACTGCCGCCCTGTCCCTCCTCTTCCTCTTTTCCCATATCCTGTAAAAGCTCTGTGAGCTCTTCCCTTCTATGTCTGCGCAGGAAATCGATGGCCATATTCCGGGACATGGTCGCCAGGTATCCTTTATGACCGTTCCCCGGTTTATACTGCTCTGCTTTATTCCACAGCCTGATAAAAAATTCGCTGGTCACATCTTCTGCATTTTCTTTGGACTGCAGGATCTCATAAACAATGCGGTAAATATATCCAAGATAATTTTCGTAAATTTCACGAAGTCCGGCCTTATCTCCATTTACCATCAGCCGGACAGCTTTCTCAAATTGTTGCTCTGTCAAAGCTTCCTCCCTCCTGTTATAATACGTTTTCTATTCCCTGTATTTATGGCATATTCTATCACAGGTCTTTGGGTAAAGCAATTTTGCCGACAGGTCATTTCCTCGAAAAATGGAGAAAAGAGTTCCGCTTGTGGAACTCTCGCGCCGAGTGCGGTCGCTTTAGCGACATTTTCCTCTTGCACGAGCGCGCATCCCCCGGAGTTTTTTTGTTCTATAGGAAATAGCAATTTCCTATAGAACAAAAAAGCGGCTGCACTGCTAGTCTAAGTGCAGCCGCCGCTATGCTTTTTTACAGAGCCTGTATTCTCCGGATGGCTTCTACGGTATTTTCGTAGCTGCCAAATGCCGTCAGTCTGAAATAGGTTTCCCCGCTGGGTCCGAAGCCGGAGCCAGGTGTTCCTACTACATTGGCATTTTCCAGAAGATAATCAAAGAACTCCCAGCTTGTCATGCCCTTCGGCGCTTTCAGCCAGATGTAAGGTGCATTTACACCGCCGGACACGGTATAGCCAGCGCTCTTTAAGCCCTCCAGAATATAGCTTGCATTCTTCATATAATAAGCAACCTGCTCCTTTAGCTGTGCCTTGCCCTCCGGGGAGTAAACAGCCTCGCCTGCCCTCTGCACAATGTAAGGAGCGCCGTTATATTTGGTTCCGTGTCTTCTTGCCCATAAGGAATGAAGAGAGGTATCTCCGCACTTCAGTTCCTTGGGAATGACGGTAAATCCAAGACGTACACCTGTAAATCCTGCGTTCTTGGAAAAAGAACGAAGCTCAATGGCACAGGTTCTTGCCCCTTCGCACTCATAAATGGAATGCGGTACATCTGCCTCTGAAATATAAGCCTCGTAAGCAGCATCATAAATGATCACTGCCCCTACCTTATTTGCATAATCAACCCATTCCTGAAGCTGGCTCTTATTAATCGTGGAGCCCGTAGGGTTGTTGGGGAAGCACAGGTAAATCAGATCCGGCGTTTCTTTAGGGATCTCCGGCGCAAACTGATTTTCTGCTGTACAGGGCATATAGATCACATCGCTCCAGGTTTCCTTCTTGCTGTCATAGACGCCGGTTCTTCCTGCCATTACATTAGTGTCCACATAAACCGGGTACACGGGATCGCAGACTGCAATCTTATTATCTACGCTGAAAATTTCCTGGATGTTTCCGGAATCGCACTTTGCGCCATCGGAAATAAAAATCTCATCTGCCGTGATCTCACAGCCTCTTGCCTTATAATCATTTTCTGCAATGGCATTTCTCAAAAACTCATAGCCCAGATCCGGTGCGTAGCCCTTAAAGGTTTCCGCCTTTGCCATCTCATCCACAGCGCCGTGAAGTGCTGTAATGATTGCCGGAACAAGGGGCTGCGTCACATCTCCAATGCTCAGTCTGATTACTTTTTTATCTGGATGTGCCTGTTCGTAAGCCCTTTGCTTTTTCCCTACTGTGGAAAAAAGATAACTTCCGGGCAGCTTCAAATAGTTCTCATTGATCTTAAACATATGGTTGCTCCTCCTGTCCTTGCTCTGCTGCATCTGTTTTCCAAAGGGGATCCTCTGCTTCTACAGCTTTACTTCACCTTCAAAAACTGTTTCCGCAGGGCCTGTCATATAGATCAGGTTCTCCTCTCTGTCCCACTGAATGTTCAGTTCGCCACCTAATAGTTTAACAGCAACCTGATTGTTCGTCAAACCATTTAAGATGCAGGCACATACGCTGGCACAGGCGCCCGTTCCACAGGCAAGGGTTTCTCCCGTTCCCCTTTCCCAGACTCTCATTTCTATATGATCCCTGTCCGTTACCTTCACAAACTCTGCATTGATCCTTTTGGGAAATCTTTCGTGATTTTCAAAAGAAGGCCCGATCTGCTCTAAGGGCAGTTCCTCTATTTTCATTCCTGCAAGAGGGCTTTCCGTGTCATCTAAAAAGAATACCGCGTGGGGATTTCCCATTGACACACATGTCATTTTGTATGCTTTGCCCTCTACAATGATCTCCTCGTCTATGACTTCTTCTTTTTTGGAAACAACCGGAATTTCCTCTGCTTTCAGAATGGGGGAGCCCATGTTGACCTTTACCGCAGATACTGTGCCACGGCTGTCATTTTTGCATTGACCATCTCTCTCAACGGTAAGCTCCAGATATTTGATCCTGCCGCAGCTGATTACGCTGACCTTTGTCTTTTCGGTCAGTCCTTTATCATAAACATACTTGCCTACGCACCTTATGCCGTTTCCGCACATCTCCGCCCTGGAACCGTCCATATTGTACATTTCCATTTCAAAATCCGCTTCCTTGGATGGATTAATAAAGATCACCCCATCGCCGCCGATCCCGAAATGCCTGTCACTGAGTTTTCTCACAAGCTCCGGCTTTTGTTCTGCGGGAATAATTTCCCTGCTGCCGTCCACATAAATATAATCGTTGCCACATCCATGCATTTTGGTAAACTTCATAGCTACCGCCTTTCCTCTCTACTTGGCTGAATTCCTTCCTATCTGTTATCATACCACACAATTTCCAATCTCAATAGAGCTTTTTGGGGGTAGTTCTGTGCAAAAAATGCTGTTTCTTTCTTTTTTTGTTTACTGCACTGCAACCAGCTCTGAAATTCCGTTTGCAAGCCCACTAGCAAAGCCCGCTATGGCTGCCCGGTAGATCGCACAGGCTTTTTTGGCGATCATTTCCTCCCGGTATTGCCCGGCCGTACAGACTGCTCCCTGTCTTAAAACAGAAAGCTCCTTTTTCTCCAAAATATCCATCAGCATGGTTTCAAATTCCTCCTCTCTGACCATGCAGAGTGTCCTTATAGGATCCGCCACCTTTGCCGAGCGTCCGATCATGGCCTTGATAAAGTCATTTTCGTATTCGCTGGCGAAGCAAGCTAACCTGGCAAAGGAAGCTGCAATCCCGGAATGGAGGAAACTCCTACAGGACTGCGGTTAGATTTGACCATTGATGAAATTATCCCCTATGGAATCTGAGACGTATCGGAGAATTTCACCTCGTACTTAGTCCGTTTCTGTCGCAACTTCTTTGTAAACTTTTTCGTAGAACCTTGATGTTTATGTCACCGGCAGTAACTCCAAAGGGCTGTCGAAAGATATCGCTACAGAGTTCCGCGGGCGCGCTACACAGATCCATGTATTCCCTTTGTCATTTGCGGAGTTTTATTCTGCCGTGGGCAGCGACGAGCGAAAAGCACTGGACACCTATATGCTCTATGGCGGTATGCCGAGACTTTTAGCACTTGAGGACGACAAGGACAAGAAGGATTATCTGACCTCCCTCTACAGCGAACTGTATGTCAAGGATATCGTGGAACGGAACGGCATAGAGCGCGAGGATGTTCTGAATGACATTCTGGACTTTCTCGCTTCGCAGATCAGTTCACTGACAAATCCGACCAATATCGCAAATGCCATCGCGTCCATGAAGAACGAAAAAATCAATCCTGCGATGGTTTCAAACTATGTGCAGTATGTTATCGACTCTTTCCTCATTTCAATGGCAAAGCGATACGATGTTAGAGGAAAGACCTATTTCAAGTATCCGAACAAATACTACTATACGGATATCGGGCTTCGGAACGCACGGCTGAATTACCGCCAGTACGATCCAGGTCATATCATGGAAAACATCATCTACAACGAACTTCTGCGGCGCGGGTACTCCGTTGATGTCGGTGTGGTTTGCGACCGCACAGGCGACAGCAAGGTTCAGAAAGAGATTGACTTTGTGGTAAATGATGCGGACAAAAAAGTCTATATTCAGTCCACTTTCCGCATGGATACCGATAAAAAAGAATCCTCCGAGCTGGCATCGCTGATGCTTACTAGGGATTTCTTCAAAAAGATCATCGTTCGAATGGATGTGCCGCACAATTTTTATGATGACAACGGCATCTTCCACTGCAACCTGATCGACCTGCTGCTCGGCCGGGTAGAATTGTTCTGACAAAATAACTCATATATCTACGAGGAGTGACCTTTCGGGGCCGCTCCTTTTTCATACCATCAGGCACGCTCTCACCGAGAACTTAGGACGGTTTTGTCTCAACTTCTCGGTGTTATGGTACTTTTTTATGCCAACTACAAGGAGGTGACGGTGCATGGCAGACAATTTCGGTCTGAAGATTGGCGTGGAAGGCGAAAAGGAATTCAAGAAGGCTCTCGCCGATATCAACCAGTCGTTCAAGGTGCTGGGTTCTGAAATGAAACTGGTATCCTCACAGTTTGATAAGAACGACAAGTCCGTGCAGGCACTGTCCGCACGGAACAATGTGCTGAACAAGGAAATCGAAGCACAGAAACAGAAAATCGAGACGCTGCGCTCCGCTCTCCAGAATGCGTCAGATTCCTTTGGGGAGCCAGACCGCAGGACGCAGAGCTGGCAGATTCAGCTGAATAACGCCGAGGCTGCGCTCAACTATATGGAGCGTAAACTCAGCGACAACAACGCCGTCTTGGAAGAAGCCAACTCCAATTCTGACAACATCCTCTGTTCCGGTTGCCTTCAGGGCGAGAACCGGAGTTCCCACTGTCATAGCCTCTAAGAGAACGATCCCCTGCTCCTCTTCCTCCTGCTCCAGGTAACTGGGTGCAAAGACCACCACCTCATGACCCAAGCCTCTCAGCCCCTTTACCAGTCTTTCGATGGAAATAGACACGCCTGCCACATAAGGTTTATAGCTGTTTGTCAGCATTGCAATCCTCATATCCGTCCCCTCCTAACTCCATACTGTTCCAAAAAAGTACCCGGTGCCTACAAAAAACAAATTCCAAACCAGAATTCCCAGCGCTGAGCTGACCGTATATCTGACAAGATCCATCTTCGCCACACCGGCAGGAATCGAGATCAGCGTCCGGATCATGGGAATCAGTTTACTGATAAAAATCCCTGCCGCGCCCTTTTCCCTTACCCAGGCTTCCATTTATTGGTTTTCACCTGTTATAACGATGCCTGTCCTGTTTTTTCTTCAATTTGTTTTTATTTCTAAAGAATGTGCGCCGCCCGGGCACAAAAAAAGAGCCTCCCGGCGGCATCCTGAAATTCACGATACACGCCAGGCGGCTCTTTTCTCTTTTTACTTCATCATGGTAAGCACCATCTGTGCCGTTTCTACCATGTTTGTTCCACTATCCATACTGCACTTTTGAATATATCTATGTGCCTCCTCTTCAGACATATGATTTCGACTCATCAGAACCTCCTTTGCATCCTTAATAAGCCTTGCCTGCTCTTCGTTTCTTTCCCTGGGCTTTTCCCTGCGTTTTCTCCTGCGCCGCTCAATCCCCTGGATCATCATGTCCACTGTGTTGATCAGATCATGAAGCTTAAGGGGCATGGAAAGGCACATAATATCCCGCTCAATGATCCCGCTTCCAATGATCTGCTGGGAAGCCATGAGCAAAAGCTCAAATCCCGGCGGCAGATCCTGATTGAGCTGGGAATAGATCATATCTGCAAGCTTATAACCGCTTATGACTATACCGTCATTGAGATCATCTGCCATTGCAATGGCCTGTGCACCGGTCGTACAGACTCCTGACACGGGAATTCCGTTTCTGACAAGCAGATTTTTCATGTTCTTGGCATCATCTATCTTCGGGAGGACAACAATTACACCTGTCATCCGCACACCTCCTCATTTGAATTATCAATGCGCCTAGAACTGATTCAGATACTGATTAATCTCCCAGTCAGTTACCTGTGAGCGGTAATTTGCCCATTCCTCCTTCTTTGCTTCAATGTATTTTGCAGAAACGTGCTTTCCTAATACTTCCTGGATAAAAGAATCCTTTTCCAGCTCTCCCACTGCCTCGATCAGTGTTCCCGGAATTGCCTCGATCTTTCTTTCCTTCTTTTCCTCCTCGGAAAGTGCAAAAATATTGCAGTCCACGCTTTCCGGCGGCATAATCTTATTGGCGATCCCGTCAAGCCCTGCCCTGAGGCAGACAGCCAGCGCCAGATAAGGATTTGCGGACGGATCCGGGCAGCGCAGCTCTATTCTTGTGCCCTCTCCCCTTGATGCCGGGATACGGATCAGCGGGCTTCTGTTGGTAGCGCTCCATGCAATGTATACCGGCGCCTCATAACCGGGCACCAGACGCTTATAGGAATTGACAAGAGGATTGGTGATTGCTGTCATTCCCTTCATATGTTTCATGATCCCGCCAATGAAATAGTAGGCTTCCTTGGATAAGCCCAAATTCCCTTCGGGATCGTTGAAAATATTCTTTCCGTCCTTGGACAGGGACATGTTAATATGCATGCCGGAACCGTTAATGCCGTATTTGGGCTTGGGCATAAAGGTTGCATGCAGGCCATGTCTTTTGGCAATGGTCTTTACCGCCAGTTTAAAGGTCATGATATTGTCAGCGGTGGCAAGTGCTTCATCATATTTAAAGTCGATCTCATGCTGGGCAGGCGCTACCTCGTGGTGGGACGCCTCGATCACAAAGCCCATATCTTCCAGCGTAAGAATCATATCTCTTCTTGCATTTTCTCCCAGATCCAAAGGCCCTAAATCAAAATATCCTGCCTTTTCATAGCTCACTGTGGTAGGCAGTCCGTTTTCATCTGTGTGGAATAAGAAAAACTCGCACTCCGGCCCCACTTCAAAAATATAGCCCATGTCGGCCGCTTCCTTAATTGCCCTCTTCAGCACATATCTGGGATCTCCCTCAAAAGGCTCCCCGCTTGGACGATAAACATCGCAGATCAGCCTGGCTACCTTGCCCTGCTGTGGTCTCCATGGAAAGATTTCCAGGGTACTTAAATCAGGATATAAGTACATATCGGATTCCTCGATCCGCACAAACCCTTCGATCGAAGAGCCGTCAAACATGCACTTATTATCCAGTGCCTTTTCAAGCTGGCTTGCAGTGATCGCCACATTCTTCAGACTTCCGAACATGTCTGTAAACTGCAGTCTGATAAATTCCACATCCTCGTCATTTACCAGGTTCATGATGTCTTCCTTTGAATAATGCTTCATCATAATGTACTCTTCCTTTCGTCTTGTATATAATTTATTCTTTGTCCGCCTTAATTTCTTCTCCACCCGGACAATGCTTACGACAAAGGCGCTCATATAGCATCACGGCCATAATGTTCCGAAATGTTATATGAACGCCCTTGTTCTCTGCTATCATAACAGCAGCCCCGTCAGTTTGTCAATACCCTGCGGTTTTCTTATTTCAGGATCTCGTCGATCCTGTCGCATTCTTCCTTTGTAAATGTGATGTTTTCAAGTGCTTTCTTATTTTCCAGGATCTGCTGCGGCCTGCTGGCTCCGATCAAAATCGAGGTCACCTTGCCGTCGCGCAAAATCCAGGAAAGCGCCATCTGTGCCAGGGTCTGTCCTCTTTCTCCGGCAAGCTCCTGAAGCGCTCTTACCTTTTGCAGCTTTTCCTCTGTCAGATCCTGTTTGTGAAGATAAGGACTTTTTCCGCTTCCCAGCCTGGAATCCTCCGGGATCCCCTTTAGGTATTTTCCGGTAAGAATGCCCTGGGCCAGAGGACTGAATACGATACAGCCAATACCGCTTTCATACAGGAAATCCTTTAGTCCATCCTCCTCGATCCATCTGTTCAGCATGGAATAGGAAGGCTGATGGATGATAAAGGGCGTTCCCAGCTCTTTCAGAATCCGATATGCTTCCTTTGTCTGCTCCCTGTTATAATTGGAAATTCCCACATAAAGAGCCTTCCCTGACCGGACGATCTGATCTAAGGCCTGCATGGTTTCATAAAGAGGCGTTTCCGGATCCGGGCGGTGATGATAAAAAATGTCCACATAGTCGAGCCCCAGTCTCCTTAAGCTTTCATCAAGGCTGGAGATCAGGTATTTCCTGGAACCTCCGTCTCCGTAAGGCCCCTTCCACATATCGTACCCTGCCTTGGTGGAGATTACCATCTCTTTCCTGTAGGGCATCAGATCTGATTTCAGGATCCTGCCCATATTGGCCTCCGCACTTCCGTAAACCGGGCCGTAATTGTTGGCCAGGTCAAAGTGGGTGATCCCGTTGTCAAAGGCAGTAAAAAGGATCTTTTTCATATTTTCCACATCATTCACCGATCCAAAATTATGCCACATTCCCAGGGAAAGCGCAGGCAGCTTCAGTCCGCTCTTTCCGCATCTGTTATAAATCATGTTCTCATATCTGCCTTCCTTTGCTGTATACATTCCTCTTCTCCCTTCTGATCATGGCAGTCCTCCGAAAGCGTCTCCCTTCCGTCCCGCCTGACAATGATTTCCAATTCCCGTGCATAAAACAATCCCTTCTTTAATAGATTGTAAAAAAGAACCTACGGGGATCAAAAAAATGAGCTCTAACACCAAAATCGTTGTACTTCATCTGAAAGAATTAATATATACCGGGATCTTTGCCATACTGGGAATACTGTTTGTCATCCTTCTGGTCATTATGTTCATCCCCAGAGACAAAAAGGAAACCTCCTCTTCGGATGTTACCCCTACCGCTACCTATGTTCCCGGTGTTTATACCACCTCCCTGATCCTGAATGATAAGACCGTGGATGTGGAAGTCACCGTAGATGAGACCAATATCAACGACATTCAGATGATCAACCTGGATGACGCCGTTGCCACCATGTTTCCGTTACTGGAGCCTTCCTTTGATGACCTGGCCGGTCAAATATTAAGAAGCCAGTCTCTGGAAAGCATTACCTATGCAGATGACAATAAATATACCTCTATGGTACTTTTAAATGCAATCAAGGCTTCCCTGGAAAAGGCCGCTGCACCCTCGCCTTCCTCCAGCGCCTCACCCGGCAGTCCTAGTCCTGTAAGTCAGTAAGGGCCTCCGCCTGCTCCAGCCATAACCTGACACACGCGTCAGAAGGCATTCTCAGATCTCCTCTGGGAGAAAGTGCAACACTTCCTACCTTGGGGCCATCCGGCAGACAGGATCGTTTAAACTGCTGTCCGAAAAATCTCCGGTAAAAGGTGCAAAGCCATTTTAAGATCGTTTTTTTGTCATATATTCCATCAAAAGCAAGTGCGGCGAGCCTGTAAATCTTTGCAGGCTCAAAGCCACAGCGAAGCATATAATACAAAAAGAAATCATGAAGCTCATAAGGCCCCACCAGATCCTCCGTCTTTTGGGAGATCTTCCCTTCTACCGGCGGCAGAAGCTCCGGGCTTACCGGAGTGTCCAGAATATCCAGAAGCACTTCACGCAGTTCTTCCTTTTCACAGGTATCGGCATAATATCTGACCAGGTGTCTTACCAAAGTTTTGGGTACGCCGCTGTTGACCCCGTACATGGACATATGATCCCCATTGTAGGTTGCCCAGCCCAGGGCTAATTCCGACATATCTCCGGTACCGATCACAAGGCCCCCTGTCTGGTTTGCCAGATCCATCAGAATCTGGGTGCGCTCCCTTGCCTGTCCGTTTTCATAGGTCACATCATGTTTTTCCGGATCCTGAGAAATATCCCTGAAATGAATGTTCACCGCTTCTTTTATATCAATCTCCCGAAGCTCCGTTCCAAGGGTGCTGGCAAGCCTGCAGGCATTTTCATAGGTTCTGTCCGTTGTTCCAAAGCAGGGCATGGTCACCGCCATAATATTCTTTCTGGGAAGTCCCAGCATATCAAAGCACCTTACGGTAACCAGTAAAGCCAGCGTGGAATCCAGTCCCCCGGAAACCCCAATGACAGCCCCCCTGCAGCCCGTATGTTCATATCGCTTTCGTAAACCATAAGACTGGATGGACAAAATCTCCTCGCATCTTCTGTCACGCTCTCCCTGCTCCTCCGGCACAAAGGGTCTGCACGGAAAGCTTCTTTCCAGTTTTGTTCTTTCTTTGTGCAGGGTAAACGGAAGGATCAGATGATGGGGCTTTTCTTCCACCTGAAAGCTGCTCATCCTTCTTCTTTCCATCTGAAGCCTTTTGATGTCAATATCTCCATAAATGATCTGGCTCTCAAATTTCTTTGACTGCGTGAGAATGGTTCCGTTCTCTGCGATCAGGTCATGTCCTCCAAACACCAGATCCTGGGTAGACTCTCCCCCCGCGCAGCTGCAATATATATAGCCTGCGATCAGCTTGGCGCTGGCGGATTTCACAAGCAGCTCCCGATAGCTGTCCTTTCCAATGGTTTCATTGGAGGCAGATAGATTGACCAGAATAGTCGCTCCCTCCATGGCATGAGAGATGGAGGGCGATAAGGGTACCCAGATGTCCTCGCAGATCTCACATCCCACCCGCAGGCCGTCCATTTCCGTTTCCTGAAACAGAAGATCCGTTCCAAAGGGAATTTCCTTTCCGTTCAGCCAAAATGACACCGGCTCACGGTTTCCTTCGTGGAAATGCCTGGTTTCATAAAATTCTCCGTAGGAAGGGATATTGGCCTTGGGGATCAGCGCCAGTATTTCTCCGTGAAAAAGCGCCGCAGCCACATTGTAAAGCTTCCCCTCTCTTTCCACCGGAAGTCCCACAAAGATCAGGGCGTCTATTTCCCTGCACTGCCTTGCAAGGGTCAGCAGTTCTCCTTTACAGGCCTCTAAGAGAAGATCCTGCAAAAGAAGATCCTCACAGGTATAGCCGCAAAGGCACAGCTCCGGAAACACAATGATTTTTGCGCCGTGTGCCGCCGCTTCCTCCACTCCCTTTTCGATCTGTTCCCTGTTATATTCCACATCCGCTACCCTGACAAGAGGCGTAACGGCCGCTGCCTTGATAAAGCCCTGATCCATTTTCTGTTTTATTCCTTTCCGCACCGCCCAAGCAGCTCTTTCAGCTGGGCCGGTGAAAAGCTGTATTCCCTGTTACAAAAATGACAGTTCACCGAAATCGGCTTTTGCTCCTCGATCATCTCCCGGATTTCCTTCCGGCCGATGCTGATGATCGCTCTTTCCACCCGTTCTCTGCTGCAATTACAGCAAAATGCTGCAGGTCTGGTATCTGTGATCTCCAGATCAAGCCCGGAAAGTAAAAGCCCCAGCATTTCCTCCGGCGTCTTTCCCTCATCCAGCACCCTGGTCACTGACGTAAAATCCGAAAGATTTTGTTCCAGCTTTGCAATCACTTCTTCCTCCGCAAAGGGCATCAGCTGCAAAATAAAGCCTCCCGCCTGCTTTACGGTATTATCCTTCTCCATAAGGACTCCCAGCCCTACGCTGGAAGGCACCTGCTCTGAGGTTGCAAAATAATAAGTCAGATCCTCTGCAATCTCTCCTGTCTGCAGTACTGTCTGCCCCACATAAGGCTCTTTTAGTCCCATGTCTTTAATAACACGCAGGCTTCCTTTCCCTACTGCTCCCCCTACATCCAGCTTTCCTGCCTTACTTGGGGGCAGCATGACCTGTGGTTCTATGGCATAGCCCTTCACATTTCCCCTGGCGTCTGCGGTAACCGTCATTCCCTTTAACGGGCCGTCACCGCTGACTTGCAGAGTCAA
>ULNH01005522.1_pt1 | contig 14818 bp, 14 predicted proteins | sample 1951871 | NCBI WGS metagenome assembly ULNH01 (sample SAMEA4835572, study PRJEB28245) | human gut metagenome | biome: gut microbiome; material: fecal sample | place: Denmark | collected 2008 | reverse complement strand
GGCGGCAGGAATCGAACCCGCAATAACGGTTTTGGAGACCGTTGCTATACCATTTAACTACGCCCCTAAGAAGTTCGCTTCTATATTATATAGAGCGAGCGATACGATTGACAAGACCCATATCGACTTTTCCTGCAAAATTTTCTTTAAAATGCTTCATTACACTTGGAATTGAACGATCTTCTAAAGAAAGGATTTCATTTTTTATTTCTTCTTCCGTTAGCATTTTAGGTAAGTAGGATTGAATCGTTTTCATTTGCTCATCTATTTCTTCTACCCTTTGGGTGTTATTTACACTTAAATACCCAGCACGTTCATCCTCAAGTTCTTTAATTGTCTTTTGAATAATTCCTAATAAATCCGCATCAGCGATTTCTTTTCCTTTGGTAGAGAGTTCAATCTTCGCTAAGTTATATTTATTAATGACTACGGATAAGATAGCGCGTACGTTTTTATTTTTTGATTTTAAAGCTTCCATATTGGCTTTTTTTAATTCATCAATTAACATTTCTATCACCTTCCGTGCATATAATCATAGCAAATTTACAAAAAATAAACAAGATGGGATTGATAATATTTCCCATCTTGCTGTTTCTTAATTTTTATTTAACTTGGCTCCAATCAATTTTTAAATTGAATTCTAATGCAGTATCTTGACTATCAATCCATTTCTTGACATTTGCTCTAATCGATTGAACGGCATGATCTAATTTTTGATCAACGATAGGTTTTAATTTAGCAATTTCATTTTCATCCGTTAATTCAAATTTTTCGCAAAGACGAACAACTGTAAATTGAAGTTCATTACCTTTTAAATTAAAATCGGTAACAATATTAACGATTGCGCCGGATGGGAAGCGAATTGTATCACCAGAAGCAACAGCGATTCTTTCCATTGCTGCGATAATATCCTTTTTCGTTACATCATCTTTCTTACCAAGATCAAGAGAAGTTAAGTAATACACTAAGGTCTTCTTGGTATCATCAGAATCATAACTACCACGTGCCATTCTTGTTCTCTTTTTAGAGCAAATGACAAAACCGATGATTTGCGTAATGAAACGTACAGGTGCAAAGATAACATTAATCAAAACGCACCACCAACTATCTTCTTTTCTAAGAAACTTATCGAGGACGTTAACGATTAATAAAATTACAGTAAGTCCAATAACTGCGGCGTTTTTGTTGCTAGCATTTATTATTGAGCTACTCGTAAAACTTAGGACAACCATCCAAAATAAAAGAGTTTGTAAGAATGATACGACGCCTACACAAATCTTGTAAACTAAATTTTTCATATTTAAAAAAATCCTTCTTTCTTCTTGAATATTAGCAAATCAAGACGCAAAATGCAACATGAACATTATAATTTACGAATTTTTTCAATATTTTTATTCATCCTCTTACGAGAAATATGTTCGTAAATCCATTTTTTAATTTTTCCTAAAGCTTGTTGATACTTTTGAAAGAGTTCATCAGGATTTTCATAAATGCCTAAATCACGTACAATTCCGTCTTTTTGAATATATGTATCGGTACCGATAAATTCAACTTGCGGATGAGAAAAATCTTGGGTAGCTACACCATATCCCATAAAAGGAGCGTTAGCTTCTACACAAAACTTCTTTTGTAAATTTTCTAAATATTGACTATCTAATATTAATCCTTCTAATTGAATCCAATGATGATCATAATGAACTTCTACGACACTATGAAGGATTTCTTGAGGTGCTTTTAAGTAGGTTAAGCCCGTCATTGCGCCCTTTTGTATCTTTTTATCAATCGTATAGCCATGAATACGGCAAGGAATGTCTAACGCTCTTAAAAGAGCCATAAATAAGATGCTTTTCGTATTACATTGTCCGTATCCATCTTTTAAAATGATAGATGCAGAAAGTGCATCTTTTTGATTATAGCCAAAAAGAATTTCATCTTTTACAAAGTTATAAACCGCTTGAATACGATGAAAGGTATCGAGTTCACCCCATTTGCGGGTTTGAATTAATCCTTGAATGGATATAGCATGATAATCTAGTAAAGGTGTTTCTTGTAGATACTGCATAAAACTATTCTCCTTCTAACTTTTATTATAACGACAAGCAGAACAAATGACCACACTTAAAAAAGCGTATCATTTGACGTGCTTTTAAAAAATCTATTCTTCATAAAGAATTTTAAAAATTCGTTCGTATTCTTGATTTAACGCTTCTAACTGGTCCCCTAATTCCTTCATCTTTTTCGGATCCATATAGTTTTCTTCTTTCCACTCTTCTTGTTTGATTTCTTGAATTTGTTTTTCAATTCTCGCTAAATCATCTTCGGTATACACTTTTTCTTTTTTTGTCGTAGCTTTCTTTTCTTTTTTTACTTTTTCTTCTTTATTTCCTTCTAATAAAGAAGCCTCTTCTTCTTTAAAAGTTTCATAATTTCCTTCATGATAATAAGGCTTTTTATTGGAGATATAAAGAATTTTATTCGCTATACTATCGATAAAATACCGATCGTGTGAGACAAAGATAATACAGCCTTCATAACCTTGCATGGCATTCACTAAAGCTTCTCTTGTTAAAATGTCTAAGTGGTTCGTAGGTTCATCTAATAATAAAACGTCATAGTGTTTTAAAACGATTTTTGCTAATACAACTCGCATTTTTTCACCACCAGAAAGCACTTCTGTAGGCTTAAACACTTCATCGTTGGTAAAAGCAAATTTTCCTAAGTGATTTCGAATTTTCTTTTCTCCCATATCAGGGAATTCATCTAAGAAATATTCAAGTAAGGTTTTAGAACTACCAAAATCAAAATCGTTTTGTTGAATATAACCTATGGAAAGTGGCATCAAACGACGGATATAACCTTTTAATGGAGGTCTACCTTCTAATATGGTTTTTAATAAGGTAGTTTTTCCCGTTCCATTATCACCCATAATGGCTAATTTATCATTGCCATATAAAAAGAAAGTAAATGGCTCAATTAAAACAGAGTCATAGCCAATCGCACAATCTTCAAAATAAAGAATCTTTTTATCGCTTCGCACTTGTCCTTCAAATTGGAAACGAATGCCTCTTTCTTCCCCTTGTGGTTTTTCAATTCTCTTCATATGCTCTAATTTCTTTTCACGGTCTTTAGCCCGTGATACAAAACGAGGTTTTGGTTTATAAAAAGTAATAAAACGTTGAATTTTTTCAATTTCTTTTTGTTGTAATGTGTACTCACGCATCATCACTTCGTAGCGTTCTTTCTTTTGTTCTACATAGGCATCAAAATTACCTTTATATAACGTTACTTGATGATGATCGAGTTCTAATACTTTATTGGCAATGGCATTAATAAAGTAACGGTCATGGGAAACAAATAAAATCGCCCCATGATACGTTTTTAAATAGGTTTCTAGCCAATCAATCGTAGAAACATCTAAGTGATTGGTCGGTTCATCTAAAATTAAAAGTTCTGGTTCTAATAAGAGTAATTTTACAAACGCCATTTTCGTTCTCTCTCCACCAGAAAAACTACGAATAGGTCGATTCATTACTTCATCAGAGAAACCAAATTTTGATAGCATCATGCGGACTTTATATTGATAATCATAACCACCGGCATGTTCAAATTCACTTTGCATTTTCGCATACTGGTTTTCTATTTTTTCATCCAAAGGATTTTCCGCATAAAGATTCGCTAAATCCGCTAAATCGGCTTCTTTTTTGATTAAATCTTTAAAGACTAATAAAGCTTCTTCTAATAAAGTATGATCTAAAGATTCAATAACATCTTGTGATAAATATACGTATCGGGCTCCTTTAGCGAAGAACACACCACCTTTAGAGCCATCCGCTCTATCGGGAGTAATTTCTTCTTGTCCAATAATAATTTTTAAAAGGGTGGACTTTCCAGTTCCGTTACTTCCTACAATGGCCATGCGATCCGTATCGTTCACGCTAAAAGTGACGTTAGAGAATAATTCTTCAACGCCGAAACTCTTTTTCACATTACTAACGGATAAAATAACCATTTTTCTATCTCAATAAAATTCTTGTGATAAAGACGATACCTTCTTTTTTCTCGCCTAAAACAAAAATTTCCTTTTCCTTCCTATATTTTTTAATGACTAATTCTTCATGCTCATAGCATTGCATAACATAATTGATTTCAAATCTTTGAATTTCTTTTTCATCTTCTAATAATGCTAGATCCACTAAATGGCTATAACGGCAGTTATTCATATGGCCGTTACGGTCGACATCTTCCACGTTAATCGTGTGTTGAAAGCATGTTTCAAAGGCATCACTTTCAGTGATAGCGATTCGTAAAAAAGGTTCATCAAAATTCTTTTCTAAACAATATTCAGCACCTTCAATTTCCGCACATTTTGTGGGCATTAATCTTTGTTTTTCTTTGGAATAAAGACACCATAAAGAAGTTCCTTTGATATAGACCTTTCCTTCTTCATCTTTTAAAAGATAATCTCTTTCAATTTCAAAGCGAGAATAAGGATGTGGCCACGTTTCAATGATGACTTTTTTATTTTTAGGAAAATCCGAAAGAATTTCATATTTATTTCTTGCGACCATCCAAATGATATTGTCTTTTATTAAATCATGAAAGCCAATATGAAATTTCTCCGAATGTTGACTTGCTGCTTCTTGAAACCAATATAAAATATTTTCCGATTGAAGTTTATTTTCTTTCGTAAAGGAAGAAGAACGAACTTCAAATGTGTACTGCTCTTTTAATAACATTGTAAAACCTCAATTAATAAGAAACGATTAATTGCATTTTAAATTGGGTTTCTCCATATACCGCATGAGGAACATCTTTCGGCATAATAATAGTGTCACCTGGTTCAAGATAATAAACTTTTCCACCAATGGTGAACCGTCCTTTTCCTTCTAAGACGGTAACCATAGCATCTCCTGAAGCGGCATGGGTCGAGATTTCTTCTCCTTGATCAAAAGAGAAAATCGTCATGCTAACAAGTTCATTTTGCACTAAAGTGCGAGAAATGACTTGTCCTTTTTCGTATTGCACTAAATCTTTTAATGCTAAAAATGTATGTTTATCAATGTTCTTATACATAATCTTTTCTTCCTTTCTTTATTTGAATTTATGTACAAAGGGTTTTAAACTTCGCATGAAAACAATTTTGTTTTCTTGATCACCAAAAGCCCCACATAAATATCCTACCACTTTTCCTGAGACAGCATCCAAAACTGGGCCACCTGAATTACCCGGACGCGCCTGAGCGTCTAAGAAATAAAATTCACAACCTGATTTCACTTGTCTAGAAGAAATATAACCTTTAGTAATAGTCGGGGATAAATCAATTACATCATCCGCTAAACCGATACCAAAAGGATATCCAAAGATGGTAATACTTCTACCCAAATGTAAAGTACGATAATCGGATTGCATTTCAAAGAAATAATGATTTCCGGTTTCTAAACGAATAATGGCAAAGTCATTCACTTCATCTATAAATAGTAATTCACATTTATGAATCTCTTTTTCTCCATCTTCTAACGTAACGCGAGCGTAAATATTTTGAGCGTTTTTTACCACATGTGCGCAAGTCGCGCATCTTCCATCGGCGGTTAAAATAAAACCTGAACCCGTTGAATTATCGGTTTCAATATAAATCGTAGCTTGTTCTAATAAAGTAGGGTCCGTTATCGCATTTACTAGATGCGCAGTAGAACGCACTCTTAAAGGTCCGCGATGACGATAGATTTCTTTTAAGGAGCGGAAATGCCTACCTTTCATACAAGTCCACTTCAAGTCTTTAGGATCTTTTCTAATATCCGCCACTAAAGCCATTTTTAAAGGCGCCATAAAGGTCTCAAAGATGATATCTGTAGCCTTATCAATTTCACGAGAAGAAACCACATGATCAATGCACAAAAAGTTCTTTAAAATTTGACTTGTGCAATCATAAAAAAGTTGGTAATAATGCTACTTATTTAAAATTTGGATTTCGGCAATCGTTTCAATAAATTTTTTACGATGGGGTCCAAACTCTTGTTCTTCTTTTTGTGTCAAGAAATGATGCAATTCTTCTTTAGAAAGGTTTCTTAAATTTTCATATTTAAAATTTTCCATTCCTTTTTCTTCTTTAAATACAATCGGTATGAATTTTTCTAAGGAAATATGGTTACTTTCTAAAAGGCGTAAAAAAGTGATTTCATTATAACCGATAACATGATCAGAACAAGCAATACTTAAAATGGCGAATTGATAAGTTAAATCAAAGTCAGCTAAAAAATAACTAACGCCCTCTGGATAGTTCTTTTTTTGTACACTTCCTGGGATTAAGGTATAAATTTCCTTCATTATCTCATAAAGTGATTCATATCCAGATTTTGCTTCTTTTGCGAGTTCTTCTACTTGTTCTGCCTTCACTTTCTTCACATCCCTTAAAAGAATTAATAATTCTTTTGCTTTATTACTATAGCATATTTGCGTCCTTTTTATAACGATTCGTGAAGAAAAAAGAAAGTAGAAAATAAATGAAGCGACTTCTGTACTAGTTTTGGTCTGAATTCATTTGATGTTTAAAAGCAAAATAAGCACCAAAAACACTAAGTACTGTATAGATAATTATGGAAATCAGGCCGATTTTCATGTTGTTATCCCACTTATAATACATCGGCATTCCGTTTGTGCCTACTATAGAATGCTCACCTTTTACTACAATTCTACCTAAATATGTAGACGGATAAAATGGTAAGAATAAGCATGCTTTTTCAAAATTTTCCATCGTATCTAATGGCATCCATGCTCCCCCTAAAATTCCTGAAGCACTGATAACGATGGACGTTAATCCTGGCGCAGCTTTATCATTTAATAAAGCGCCTAATAATAAACCTAACGATAGATTGATGATTAATATGGGTTGCATTACAAGAAATAAAAGTAACGCTTCCCCAAAAGAAAAATAGCCATCTTTTAAAATCAAAGACAAGATAAAACTAAATAATAAAATAACAATGGACTGAAGAACCGCAACGATATAGCTTGGCGTTAAGTAACCTAAAATATATTCATAGGTTTTCATCGGTGAGGTATATAATCTTTTTAATAGTGCAGATTTGCGGTCTTTTGATACTAAAAGAGCGATTAATAGCATGACAAAAGAATAGGAAAACACAATCACTCCTGGTACTAGATTTTTCGGCATAAAGGTCGCTACTTTGGTTCCAGTATAATGCTCAATCACTTGGAATAAAGAAAGCATCAATAAAGGAAAAACTAAACAGAAGATATAAATAATTGGATCTCTTACCATTTCTAGAAAGTTTCTTTTTAAAAAAGCTTTATAACGTTTCATGGGGATCATCTCCTTCAATTAAGGCAATAAAGGCATCTTCAATATTTTCTTTTTGGGTCTTTTCTTTCATTACCTCAATTTTCCCTTCAAAGATAATATTTCCTTTATGTATGACGGCAATACGGTCACAAAGAGCTTCAATTTCTTCTAAATAGTGAGAAGTTAAAACAATGGTAATTTTACCTTTTAACGATAAAATGATTTTCCATAATTCTCTTCTAGCAAATACATCTAGCCCTAAAGTCGGTTCATCTAAAAATAGTACTTTGGGCTTAGATAATAAACTAATGGCAATGGATAACCGTCTTTTATATCCACCCGATAAAGTTTTTGCTTTTTTATTTAATACTTCTTCTAGATGAAATAAATGGATAATTTTTTCTAAATAAACTAGATCATTCATTTCGTAAATTTCACTAAAGAAAGATAAATTTTCTTTTACCGTTAATAAAGGCGCAATCGCGGTTTCTTGGGGTGAAACACTCATGATTTTTTTTATTTCTTCTTTTTCTTTAATTAAGTCATGCCCCATCAAAGAAGCGGTACCACTTGTGGGTTGCACTAAAGTAGATAACATAGAAATTAATGTGGTCTTTCCAGCTCCATTTACCCCTAATAAGCCAAAAAGTTCACCGTCTTGAATCGTTAAATTTACATGGTTAACCGCTACTAAAGAGTGGTATTTTTTAGTTATATCTTTAATTTCAATCATGTTTCCCCTCTCCTTTAATCTCTTTTAAAAAGCCTTGAAAGCTTAAGGTTAATAACGAAGATAAATCTTCTTCTTTCCAATCGATATATTGCGTTACCATCTGCGTCGCTAAGCCATGAACAAAAATCCATGAAGTTAAATGAAGTTTTTGCGCTTGTTCATAAGTTAATCCTTGGCTCTTCATCAATAATTGATAAATAGGTTCTAAGTCATCGGGATTATCATTCATATCTTCTCTTTTTCTTAAAAACAAAATTTTAAAGAGTTCCGGTTCTTTTTTAGCAAAAAGAATATAGCCCATGCCAAAGCTTTTAAAGGTCGGATAAATGTTCTTTTCCATTTCTTTTTTGGCAAATGATTGGTAGATTCTTTCGATTTCATTCCGCACTTCTCTTTTTACTTCATCCATATTTTTAAATTCAATATAGATCGGTTGTGTAGAAGCATGTAATTCTTTCGCTAATCTTCTCGCATTTAATCCTTCAAAGCCTTCTTTTTTTACAATCGTTAAAGCGGCTTCAATAATATCTTGTTTTGTAAATTCTTTATGGGCTGGCAACGCTCATCTCCTCAAAAATAACATTTGTTATCTTTCAACCAATATCATATTCTTATCTTTCAATTCTGTCAATGTGAAAGAGCAAAATTAACGAACCATTAACTAACGATTTTTATTGTTTTTAAGGCATAAAATCTTTATTCTATTATTGAAGGAGATAAAGAAAATGGATGAATATAACGAATTAGTAAAACAACTTATTCCCATGGAAGACGCTGATTGGCTTTATCATTTATATGAACAAATTGAAATAAAAGATTCTAATCGTGAACTTGAAAATGAACATCAAATTTTTTATGATTTCATTCAGCAACCTGAAATCTTTATGCCGTTAGGCTTAGAATATATTCTAAATCTTTTTATCATTGCTAAAGAAACGGATAAAGAAAGAATATTAAAGATTTTAGTATGTTATATAGCAAAAGCTAAAGAATTATATCAACAATACTCTTCTAATTTTAATATCGAATATATTTATCAATATGCTTTACTCTATGAATTCTATATTGAAGTCCCTTTTTCTATTGTTCGTTACGTTCAAGATAACGATGGCTTACTTGCTTTAAAAGACTATCAAGAAAGTATACATTTTCCTTATGATGAAGATCATGCCTATCATAATTTAGAAACAATCAAAGATGTTCTTGTTGAGGCGCCTTATTATTTAATTACTTTTTATCTAGAAGCCAAAAATCATCAAACAAAAAAAGCTTATGAACTTCTTAAAAAAGAATTTTTTGGTAAGCACATGCAGTATGACGATTTATTTATTGAAACGAGTTATCACTTGATTCTAGAAAATGAATATATCTTCGCTTATGATTGCTTATCGTTTTTAGAAGGAAGCCTTCCTTCACTTTCCTCCGATTATGAAATTTCTTATTACTATTTACTTTTATATCTTTATTCTAAAAAAGGTTCACCAACTCAAAATGAAAAGAAAAAGCAAAAAACTATTCAAAAGATTCAATACCTTCTTTCTAGTTTAAATCAAAGTAGTTTTCAAATTAGTAAAGAAGATTATCCTCGTCTTTATGAATTTTTAGACAAAGATCCACTCTTTGTAATTCGACCGAATATAAGTTTATCTGATTACCCTAATTTACTAAAAAAGGATGTTCAACTTTATCAATTTCATTTTCGTGTCCGCTAGTAGATTTTAATTGTTTAATTCCTACTCGAAAAGCTTCCTAAAATAAAAAGTTTTTCGAGTGGCTTTTATTTTGTACTTTTAAAGTTCACGAGTTTATTTATGAAAATATTTGATTTTAGTCTCATTTTTTTGCCAAAAAACGCTATTTTTGCGCTACTCGAAAAAAAGTTGAAAAAAGAAAGTTTTTCGAGTGGACAAATTGTATTATCACTAACATAAATAAAAAAAGACAAGATATTTAGGATTTATTCGTTCCTTATCTAGTCTTTTTATACATTATAATTTATCGTATTTTGTTATGATATCAATCATAAACTTTTATGTAAAAGTTTCAAACAAAATAAAATTAATATAAGTTTTAATTTATTTCGTTCCCTCTTTTGTATGCACTAATGCTAGAAGTCTTGTTTTATTTAATTCAGCTATGGAAACGCATTTATCAAGATTTGCCAGTGAAATTGGTGAAGTAATGATAAATAAATTAAAAATTCTATTCACTATTTTTTTCTGTATAATGCTTAATTTTTCATAGATTTCTAAAAAGTAAGGTATGAATATATCTTGCTCTCCATAGCGTTCAAAACAAGTTAATTTAAAAAGAGCATTATTGAATATAACTTTACCATTTTCATCATAATGAGGAATTTCTTTCACAAAATCCATTGCTTCTTTTGAAGCAATAGATTGTGCAATAATAGTGCAAAGATTAAGAGAAAAAGTTGTTAAAAAATCATATAAACGATTTACAAAATAATGTAATTGTTTTGGATATGAATCATTATTTTTCTTTTCTTTAATAATTTCAAAGAAATCTTCATAGTCTATTTTTGAAAAATCAAAGCAAAAATTAATTACTTTAAATATGTTATCCTTTATTTCATTAAGCATTATCTTTCTTGTTTTTGAATTAATAATTCCTTTATACCCATTAACGCCTTTTGCCAATAATTCCAAAAGTTTTACAACAATAACAACATCTTTTGAACGAGCATCCAATTCTTCATCATCAGTTTTAATTTTTTCTTTTTTTTCTCTTTCTCTTTCATTTTCTTCCATTCTCTTTTCAAAGGATTCTTTTGACTCCATTTTTCTTATAGTTTGAACACCAAAATCTATATATGCTTTTATTATAAAATGACCATTGGAATCAAAAGAGAGACTATCCCATTTTCCGCATTTTTCTTTTACTATCTCTAATATTTTATCAAAAAAAGAGCTACTATCTAAGGAATATGCAATAAATAATAATATTTCACCATAGTTTCCGTAATAAACGTTTTTCAACAGTTCATTAACAGAATTGTTTTTTTCATCTTGGGAAAGATGCTTTATTCCTCTTGCAGCAAAATAAGCATAGTCTAATGGATGACAAAATTTGTATTCATCATTTCTCTCTTCTATAATTTTAGACTCGGTTAAAAAATTCAGAAAATTTTTTAATGTCATAGTAACATTCCATTCTGCTTTTGAATTACTATATATATTAACTAACTCTCCCAGATTTAGACTTTCATTTCCCTTTATTCCTTTTTTAAAAATATATAATGCAATTTCCCTTAATAGTACTAGAGTATTTTCAAAATCTTCTTCTCCAGCATATTTTGTCATTTTATTAAACAAGTTTCTCTCATACACAGCACTAAATGCTTTTGAAGTTTCTTTTTCTTTATATACATTGTTTTTAATCAAATAAGCAAGCATCAATGTTAAATATTCTGGATTAGTCATATCCCAAAAATGTTCTTTTGTTACGTATCCATTTAAATATTTGAAAATAATATCAGAATTTATATCTTTATTATAACATTGAGCAATTTTTCCAGTTAATTCTTTTCTTTGTTCAAAAGTAAAGCCTTGAATGTCAGCCTCAATTATTTCAGAAATCAAAAGCTTTTGCTCAATCGATTTTTTTTGATTATCATGATAAAAAGAATCTGAAAAAACGATTATATCAAAAATATTTTTACAATAAAAAATAAAATCATTTATGTCATCTGTACTGCTATTCTTATCAACAATCAAGCATTTTTTTCTTTTTTCGCATTGTAAAAACTCATCGAAATTTCCTTCAGGGTATACTTCATTAAATAAATTTACTAAGTTTTTTTCTGAATTAGATTTAATTATAAAGTTATCAGCAGCAAATAATACATACTTGTATTCACTTATCAATGATAAAAACAATTTTTTAAGCAAAACACTTTTTCCTGATCGAGAATTGCCTTTTACACACAATATCTTATTGTGCTTTACATAATCCACAAAAGCATCATATTCAGAAATTTCAATTATTTCTTGTCCCTTTTTTATATTTATTCTTGGCATAATAAACAATGAATCAAGAGTAAATTGATTTTCGTCAATAGAAATGAAGAAATTGTTTTTGTATATGGCATTTTTTTCTCTATTTATTATTTTTTGAGTTGTTATAACGAATGTATCATCTTTTTTATGTCTAATGAAAAGACCTTCCTTATTGTCATATTCAACTCTATAGTAATCATCAATTCTACTATTATCTAAATCTAATAAAAAAATCGAGAACTCTGATCCATCCAGTTTTTGAAAATCAATTGTTCCTGTTCGAAATGAAAGAATTTTGGTTTGTATTCGATAATCTATTTCATGCTCATGACCAAATAAAATAAAACTCGAATCTTTCATAATTTCATTAACCTCATTTATGCATTGTTCAGAAAACCATTGATCACTATGATGCATTAACAAAATATTATAATCTGATTGAGAATTTATTTGATTAGTACAATGAAAATAATGAAAGTCTTTATCATTTTTTTCTTTCGAAGAAAAACACGCTGTATTCATTAGTTTAAATGAAATTGTTTTATTATCAATTTCAAATCGTTGTTCATCTAACATTCGATCCGATAAGAATAAATTATATTTAGAAGCAAACTCAAAAAAAGAGTGCATATTAATATTTAACTCTTCATTAACCAGATTTTCAAACTCTGAAAAATTTGTTTCAAAATTTCGATATGCATCACTAATTTTATCATATCGTTTTTGAGAATCACCAGATAAATACACATCATGGTTTCCTGGAACAAAAAGTATTTTTAAATCAATGCCATTATTTTTCTTTAGTTCATCTCTTAGATTTTTAAAAAAAGGTTCTATATAATCATATTGCCTTTTTTCTGCTGAAAATGCAACATCTCCTGTAACACATAAAAATACGACTTTGCAAACCATTTCATCATCAAATACAACACTTGATTTAATTTTTTCTATTGTCTCAATACTATCGAAAGGCTTTTTTACATGCAAATCCGAGATATGAATTATTTCTAATTTCATTTTCTTTCCCCCATTTTTAATTTGTTTTATTTGCTATAATAAGTCTAGCACTGTTTTATCTAATTTACAAACAAATAAAAAATGTTTTTTACATATTTTGCTATTTAATATTAATTTATTTGTCTTTTTTTCTAAGTGGAAAATGATATTTTTTATTATTTTTTTCAAACTAAAAACAAAATAAATGTGTAGATTTAGCATCATTCAAATTCAAAAATATGGCAAACAACAAGAAATTTATTATTTGTAGTTTATTAATAGACTACAAATAATCGTTGGTTTTAGACTAAAAATAGTATAATTATTTTTTATAATTTATCGTATTTCGTCGACTTTCCTTTACATTTTTCAACTGGATATTTTTGTTCTACTTTTTTTAGCTTATCTAGAACAATTGTTTTAATATCCACATCTAGAACTGTTGCCATTTGAACGCAATAGTTAATGACGTCCGCTAATTCTTCATAAACTGCGTTTTTATCAAAATGCTCTTCGTCCCATTGGAAGCATTCTAATAATTCATTAGCCTCAATGGAAATAGACTTAGCTATATTAGCAGGTGTATGAAATTGATCCCAATCTCTTTCTTTTGTAAACTGACTGATTTTTAATTTTAATTCCTCTAATGCATCCATAATAGGTACCTCACTAACGAAGAAATTATTTCATCACAAATAGAAATAGTCAAGGTTTAATTTCAATTATAAAAAATGTATGAGAATAAAATAGATAATAACTAAAAGTCATTATATTTCTGTATATATTATTAGATTTCCTTCATCAGCGTGACTGTTTTTAATTTAACATAATCCTGATAATGATCTCATTACCAAATCAACATCTTTATTTTCTAATTCTTGAATAATGTGCAAGTAAGTTTTTTCAGTTGTATTCATACTTGAATGCCCTAATCGTTTAGCAACGCTAGCGATTGAAACGCCTCCAAAAAGAAGTAATGAGGCATGCGTGTGTCTTAAACCATGTACGGTAATAATTGGAATTCCAAGTTCTTTACAATGCCGACTCAGTATATTATTAACCGTTGAATTAAATATTACTTTTCTAACAAAAATCGGTTGATCTGCTGGCAAGTCTTTTACTAGCGCAGAAAACTGCGATACAACCATCCAATCGATTTGAATTTTTCTAACCGATGATTTATTTTTTGTTGGTTGAAAGCCTCCACCATCTTTATAATTCCATGTTTTACTAATAGATAACATTTGATGAGAAAAGTCAAAATCCGATGGTGTTAATGCAATTGCCTCTGAAAATCTCATTCCTGTTTTGGCTATCAAAAGAATTAACCAATCAAAATTGATTTCACCTCGTAAATCTAGGCCATTTAATAATGTATGCAATTCAAATTGATTCAGGTATTTTTTCTTCTTTTCTCTTGGCGGTTTTCCTTTTATTATAACTTTTCTTGTAGGATCTCTTTCAATAAGACCTTCATCCACTGCATCTAAAATAGAAGATTTAAGATGATGATGAAAGTCCATTGTCGTTTGCCTTTCATGATCTCTTGCATAATCATTAAGTATTTGTTGATATGTCACTCTATCAATGTCACAAAGCTTTAATTTAGGAGCAAGCCTTCTCACCCATACCAGTGACAATTTATATTTATCCATTGTCACTTTTCTAATTGCTCCTTCTTTATAAACACTTATCCATCTTTCAAAATAGTCTGCAAATAGTTCTTTTTGTTGCTTTTTTAGCATATTTTTCCTCCTTCACAAAAAACTACTC
>ULNH01054742.1_pt1 | contig 14991 bp, 8 predicted proteins | sample 1951871 | NCBI WGS metagenome assembly ULNH01 (sample SAMEA4835572, study PRJEB28245) | human gut metagenome | biome: gut microbiome; material: fecal sample | place: Denmark | collected 2008 | reverse complement strand
GACCATATGATACGACCGAAGGTAGTAAAAACTTCCAGACAAACACTCGTTATCTGTATAATGGAGCATATCTTCGTTTGAAGAATTTAACTTTGTCATATACGATGCCGAAAGAGTGGATGGAAAAAGTGAGGATAAATAATTTACAAGTATATTTTTCAGGTGAAAATCTATTTGTTCTATCTTCATTACCGTCACATATAGATCCGGAAGTGGGAAATAGTAGAATGTATCCTCAAACTAGCACTTATTCATTTGGTATTAATATTGGTTTCTAATTTTAAAGTACAAGAAAATGAGTTTGAATATATTTAAATACAGTAATTTGATTTCAGCAACTTTATTAACGTTGACATTTGTAGGGTGTAATGATTTCTTGGATAGAGAACCATTGGATCAAATTTCTCAAAATACGTTTTGGAAAACACCTGAACAATTGGATTCCTATATTATAGGAAAATATGAGTGGCTTCCTGGATCGCTTACAGAATGGGGGATGGGATATTTCGGAGATGACGAGTATTCTGATAATATGGTTAATCGTTTGCAACATAATACTTGGATGAATGGGGAAGAAAATACGACTCCTACGGAAGGTGGAGAATGGAAATGGGAAGCCATTCGTGAAATAAATATGTTTTTTGATAACTATCAAAAGTGTGAAGCTCCTTTTGAGTCATATAAACATACATATGGAGAAGCATGTTTTCTGAAAGCTTATAAATATCATGAGTTGGTTAAGAAATTTGGTGATGTTCCTTGGTATTCGCATGTGATTTCGGAAAACGATGAAGAAGAATTGACTAAACCGCGTACTCCGAGAGCTGAAGTTGTAGATTCTATTATGAGTTTAATTGATAAATCTATTGAATGTTTGAAAACTCGAGCAGAAGTGGGCCCGAATCGTTTGAATAAAGAAACTGCTTATATTTATAAGTCGCGTGTGGCCTTGTTCGAGGCGACATGGAGTAAATATCATGCAGGTACTCCTTTTGCTTCAAATGTAGATTCAAAGAAGTATTTTCAAAAAGTGTTGGATGCATACAATGGATGTAAACAATTGGTAGGGGATTATAGTAAATATATTTATTCAACTGGAAATCCGGATATTGACTATTATAATCTATTTAATCGTTTTGACCATACAAGTATTCAGGAGATTACTCTTTCGAAAGATTATAATCAATCATTGGGTATCTTGACGAACGTAAATGTTTTATTTTGGCAATATGGTTATGGGGGATATTCATACACACTTGATTTGATCAATAGCTATTTATCAAGAACAGGAAAGACAATTGATATAGAAGATGAAACTGCTGTTAAAGGGAAAGGAGCTGCTTATTTGACAGATTTGGCTGAGAAGTTGGATCCTCGTTTCAAACAGAGTGTTTTTGTCCCGGGAGATTTGATAAATTCTGTTACACCAGGTTTCAAAGATTCATGTTTTGCTGTTCCTCAAATTCATCTGTCTGATCCTGGTCGTAATATTTCCACAGGGTTTTCACCTAAGAAGGGACATAATCCAGAGGCTCCTATGGAAAATCAGGTAGACCCCATGATATCAGGTATTGGATTTCGTATGGCAGAATTGTTATTGAATTACGCGGAGGCGTATGTTGAATTAAACAATACATATCCAGATTTATCTGATAATATTGATTTATTACGAAAGCGTGTAGCTATGCCAACTTTAACAGAGGTAAAGCCTGATGTTACGGATATTTGGCCTGATTATGGATATCCTATTTCTGATGAATTGGCTGTTATTCGTAATGAGCGTAGGGTTGAATTGGCAGGTGAAGGTTATAGAAAAGATGACTGGATGCGTTGGAGAGCCCATAAGTTGTTTGATGGAAAAAGACCTAAAGGTTTTAGATTTACCCAATCAGATTATGATCCTTATAATGCGGTTGTGACTATTCCTGTTGATGAAAAAGGATATTTAGATCCTTTATTCAAAAGTTTAGAAGGTGGAGTTTATCACTTCAATCCAGAGAGAGATTATTTAAGTCCTATTCCTTTAAATGATTTATTGTTAAATCCAAATTTAAAGCAAAACCCTGGGTGGGATGATGCAAAGTGATCTATTTACTATAGTTTGGTATTTTGAATCCTAAACTCGGTCAAAATCCGGGTTGGAATAGCTAAAAATTTGTAGTAACAATAAGGATTGTTCCGGAAGGAAAATATGTAAATCTAAGAAAATATCTTTCGGAACAATCTTATTTTTAATCAATGCATGATGAGAAGAATAGTAGGAGGAATAATCGGACTTTTATTATGTTGGCAAATGAATGCCCAACAAGATTTATCTTGGGAAGAACTCCAAAAACAATATGAATATCCGCAATGGTATACTGATGCTCGTTTTGGTATTTGGGTAACGATTGGTCCTCAATCACAACCGGAGTTAGGTGGAGGTTGGTATGCTAGACATATGTTTATGGAAGATGTAGGTTCTCAACAATTTGGTAAAAATGCCTATGCTTATCATAAAAAAACATATGGTCCTCAGTCAGAAAAAGGATATACGGAAGTGATACATCAATGGAAAGCAGAAAAACTGAATACGGATGAACTAGTTAAATATTTTAAATCACTGGGAGCTAAATATATAGTTGTTCATGCTAATCACCATGATCATTTTGATAATTTCGCTTCTACTTATCATCCTTGGAATTCCGTAAATATGGGACCTCATAAAGATATTGTTGGTTTATTTGAGAAGTCTGTTCGGAAATACCATTTACCCTTTGGTGTCAGTTCTCATGATGATCGTTTTTTGGGTTGGTGGTTACCTGCTTTCGGTGCAGATAAATCAGGTCCTTATAAGGATATTCCTTATGAAGGACGAATGACAAAAGCTGATGGAAAAGGGAAATGGTGGGAAGGTTATGATCCAGCTCAAATGTATGGTTTACCGCCAGAACAACGAACACCAGAATACGAAGATAGTGTCAAACATACTTACATGCTCAGACAACAAGAACTGGTGACTAAATATAATGTGGACCTGTTGTGGGTGGATGGTTATGGTTTTCCCTATGGTAATTATGGGAAAGAAGTTTTTCGAACATTGTTTAACCATAGTTTAAAACGGCATGGAAAAATAGATGCTGTGGGTATAGCGAAGGTTGAGGATGAACCGATGTTGGTAAAAGATATAGAAGCAGGGGTGGCTGAGTCAATATTACCTTATCCTTGGGATGGAATTTTTACTTTTACCCATTGGTTTTATAAGAAAGATAATCCTTCTATGCATAATGCCCGAACAATTATAGAATTACTTTGTGATATTGTGAGTAAAAACGGGAATATGTTGTTGAATGTTGAGTTGAAGGGAGATGGAACAATTCCTGAAGAACACAAAGAGATATTGGATAGTATTGGTGAGTGGATGAAAATTAATAAAGAAGCCATTTATGCAAGTAAACCTTGGTCTGTATATGGAGATAATTTAAATTCTTGCCAGCGGGTCAAGGAGAGGAATATACTTAACGCGGATGTTAATAACGTGCTAAATAATGCTTCAAAAGAGAATTTTAACGCTCGAACAGTTACTAGTACACCTTATGATTTTGATGAAGTCCGTTTTACAACGAAGGGTAATATATTATACATTAGTATACTTAACCCAAAGGCTGGAATGATTAAATTACCAACGTTAGGTTTAAAATCTCTTCAACATCCAAGGAAAGTAAGTCGTATTGGCATGTTGGGACGTACAGGACAAATTGTTTTTTCTCAAGAAGACGATTATTTATTAATTGAGGTTCCTAAGGATCGTCCTACTCCTTATGCTGTAGTGTTAAAAGTGGAAGATGTATTAAAACCTTAAAAATATAGGATCTTTTAATTTTGTACTTTTCATGCTTATTTAACTAGCTTAAGGAATAAAAGAGTATGTATTAATAATACAACAGATAAACAAAATATATCGAATAAAGTTTTAGAGTGTCCATTTTTATTCCATATAAACATATACAAGAGCAAGATGAAAAAGTTTATATTATTGTTGACTATTGGATGGTGTATTTGCTCTGTTCAGGCACAAGATTCCAAATATCCATTCCAAAATCCATCATTACCAGTAGAAGAACGTGTTGAAGACCTGATTTCACGTTTGACATTGTCAGAGAAAGTACAAATGATGAAACATCAGTCTCCGGCTATTGAACGTTTAGGAGTACCAGCTTATGATTGGTGGAACGAAGCATTACACGGAGTGGCCAGGACACAAGAGAAAATGACGGTATTTCCTCAGGCTATAGGATTGGCAGCTACGTTTGATGTAGAGGGATTACAAAAAACGGCTGATATGATTTCTTCAGAAGGGAGAGCTTTATTTAATGAGGACATTAAAACAAATAAAACGGGAAGCCGTTACAGAGGATTGACTTATTGGACTCCCAATGTGAATATATTCCGTGATCCACGTTGGGGACGAGGACAAGAGACGTATGGAGAAGATCCGTATCTTACTTCGCAAATGGGTATGGCCATGGTTCGTGGACTTGAGGGAAACGATCCAAAATATTTGAAATCTGTAGCTTGTGCCAAACATTATGCTGTTCATAGCGGACCAGAACATAATCGACATTCTTTTAATGCCCAAGTAGATGCATACGATTTGTGGGATACGTATTTGCCTGCATTTCAAGCATTGGTGACAGAGGCTAACGTACATGGTGTGATGTGTGCCTATAATCGTTTGGATGGTCAGCCTTGTTGTGGACATAATGAATTGTTGCATGATATCCTTCGCAATCAATGGGGATTTAAGGGCTATGTAACATCAGACTGCTGGGCCTTGAGAGATTTTGCTCATAATCATAAAACCCATGCGAACGATATTGAGGCTGTAAGTGATGCGGTATTGAAGGGAACTGACTTGGAATGTGGAGATTTGTACCAATTGCTGGAGCAAGGTGTTAACCAGGGAATTATATCTGAACGTTCAATTAATGTTTCTTTGAAGCGGTTGTTGACGATTTTATTTAAAATTGGACTATTTGACCCGGAAAGTGATCATCCATATATGTCAATAAACAGAACTGTCATAGAATGTCCCGAACATAAACAACAAGCCTATGAGATGGCTTGTAAATCGATGGTTTTGTTAGAAAACAAGAATCATATATTACCCTTGAATCCCAACAAATTGAAACGTATTGCAGTTATTGGACCGAATGCAAATAATGAACAGACATTGTTAGGGAATTACAATGGTGTGCCTAGTGAAATCATCACACCTGTGGAAAGCCTAAAGAAACGTTTGGCTGGTAAAGCAGAAATAGATTACATGCAAGGAGTAGATTTTGTTCGTCCTTTAAAAGAGGCCCCATCATTTCAAGAAGTAGCATCCAGAGCCAAAAAGGCGGATGTTATTCTATTTGTATCGGGTATTAATGCCAATTATGAAGGGGAAGGGAGTGATGTTGGTGCAGACGGTTATGTCGGTTTTGCCAGTGGTGATCGTACAACATTACAACTTCCTCCTGTTCAAATCGAATTGATGAAAGAATTGAAGAAGACAGGTAGACCATTGATCCTTGTCAATATGTCAGGGTCTGTAATGAGTTTTGATTGGGAAGGTCGGAATGCGGATGCGATCTTGCAATGCTGGTATGGAGGCCAATCGGCTGGCGATGCCATTATTGATATCCTTTTTGGAGAATATAATCCTTCAGGTCGTATGCCGCTGACGACGTATATGAACGATGAGGATTTACCTCCATTCGAGGATTATTCGATGCAGAATCGTACTTATCGTTATTTCAAAGGAGATGTAAGATATCCGTTCGGGTATGGACTTAGCTATACGACCTTCTCTTTCTCAGAATGTTCGGTTGATACAATATTGAGTACGGGGAATAAAATCCTTTATAAAGTAAATGTGACAAACACAGGAAAACGGGCCGGAGATGAAGTTGTTCAATTGTATGTATCCCACCAAGCAAATAAAAATAAACGCCAGCCCATCTGTGCCTTAAAAGGATTTAAACGAGTCTCTTTACAACCTGGTGAAACAAAAGAAGTAACGTTTGAATTATCTCCCAAAGAATTGGCTTTAGTCAATCAGCAAGGTGAACTGTTACAACAGGCTGGCCATGTGGATGTCTATATTGGTGGTGGACAACCTTATAAATCTGAAGGTGTTTTTTATCCATTGACTGTGACGGGGGATGTTTATAAGGTTTATTAATAGGAGTGCTAATAATTGAGTAAGTAATCTAAGTGTTAGAAAAATGAAAAAAATGGTATTATTTTTATTTTTATGCCTTTCTTTAGAGGCTATGTCGGAAGGTCCTAAAAATGTCATTATCATGATTGGTGATGGAATGGGAATCAATCAAATACAAGCTGCTTATACCCAAAATGGTGGAATGTTGAATATGACTGATCGTTGTCCTTATGTAGGATTACGCCGAACTAATTCTGTGAATAATTATACAACGGATTCGGCTGCTGGAGGAACGGCGATTGCAACAGGAAAGAAAACTAATAATGGAATGGTCGGAATGAGTCCGGATAGTGTGCCTCTGCATTCGATTCTTCGTTTGGCTACTTTAAATGGATTGTTGACTGGTGTGATATCGACTAGTTCCTTGACAGATGCGACTCCAGCTTCTTTTGTAGCTCATCAGCCTTTACGATATATGCAAGAAGAAATCGCAGCAGATTATTTGAATAGCGGTATCAATCTTTTTATTGGTGGTGGAAAAAAATATTTCGAGCAGCGGAAAGACGGTCGGAATATATCGGAAGAAATGGAAAAAAAAGGTTATGAGGTAGTTTACTCCTTGTATGAAGCTAAGAACGTCTCCGGTAATTTGGGCGTGTTACTTTCCGAAGACGGGATGGATCCATTTAATAAGCGAGAAAATGATTTTCTGGCAAATGCAACGGAATTAGCGATCGAGCAATTATCGAAGGATAAAAAAGGCTTTGTCTTGATGGTGGAAGGTTCCCAAATAGATTGGGGTGGTCATAATAATGATCAGGCTTGGATGATAGGTGAAGTTCTTGATTTTGACAAGGCCGTAGGTAAAGTGCTTGATTTTGCTGAAAAAGATGGTAATACCTTGGTCATAGTTACGGCCGATCATGAAACGGGCGGTGTTGCCATTCAAGGAGGAAATTATGATAAAAAAGAGGTTACTGTGAAATATACTACTGGAGGTCATTCATCTTCGCCGGTTCCGCTTTTTGCATACGGGCCAGGTGCTGAATTATTCTCGGGTTTTAAAGATAACACTTCTTCTTTTTATTTGATAAAAGAACTGATAGGATTAAGATGTGAATAGAGGAATTAAGGGGAGAGGTGTGAATTTCTCGAAATAGGAACTACTGTGGTCATGTATTTTTTATGAACTTCGGGATAGTCTGTCAAACTTAGTCTATAGTTCATGAGAAACTTATTGATATTTATTGTATTGTTTAATGTTAAATCTGAAAAACTATGGCTGTTTTTAAATGGTATTTTGACCTGCGGGAAAACACAATTACGCAGGACGTGAAAGAGGATTATGTGGCAATCCCAAGAAAATTGTTAAGTCTGACACCGAAAGACTTGGCTTTGCGGATTGCAGAGGAACGTACGGAATACCGTGCGGATACGATTGAGAATATTATCAATATCTATGAGGACATGTTGATGAAGGCTCTGTGTGAGGGGAATACGTACGTATCTCGGGTAGCACAATACCAGCCTTCTATTACAGGCGTGTTTTCAGGAACAGGCGAGATTGACCCGGAAAAGAACAAGTGCCAGATCAACATAACTCCGACTGCTACATTGAAAGAGAAATTGACTAAAGAGGTCGTTTTGGAATACTCAGGTCGGCGGATGGATTTGGGAGGTGCAAATATCGCGGAGATATTGGATATGACGACAGGCAAGACCGACGGAACGGTCACTCCGGGCGGTATGGTACAGTTGAAAGGAAACAAAATCAAATGTATCAATGCGGATGGTTCTGGTATAGGCAAGTTGACCTTATATAATGACTCCGAGTCAGGTGAAGAAGTTCCGGTTTTGGGTGTAAACGAACCTTCCAAGATCATCTTCGTATTCCCTACTGGTTTGTTGGCGGGAAACTATCGTTTGGAGATCGAGACTTATTATACACAAGGTTCCGTCTTATTAAAGGAACCTCGTACCTTGGTATGCCCGGTTACATTAAAGATTGAAGGCTGATTCTATTAATTCCCTTGTAAGGGTGAGTGAGGGTACATTTGCTACATATTGGGTAGTTCTGGATCAAGTGGTAAATGAGCTGAAAGGTAGGTCTTTTGATTTGTATCCGTAAAATGGCGTGATTAATTATAGTAAGTGAATAGAAATGAGAAAATTAGGCATGTATAAGAAATGGTTTCATCTAGTAATATTCCTTTTAATATGTGGAAAAGCATTAGCCTCTTATAGTGGATATGTTTATGTAGATAGGAATGGAAATCGGCAATATGATGAAGGTGAGCAACCTTTAACTAAAGTTTCGGTTTCTGATGGATTGAATGTGGTACAGACTGATGCGGAAGGACGATTTGAGTTACCAGGGTATACTGAAGCGAGATTTGTGTTTATAACGATACCAAGTGGTTATCGGGCATTTACTTATTATCAACGAATCCAATCTGAACAAACTTCGTATAATTTTGGGTTGCAGCGGGTAAATTCAAAGGTCGTACAGAAGGATGGAACTCATCGTTTTATTCATATATCGGATACGCATATGTTTGATGAATATCGAACGGCTTCGGACGGATATGCTTTAAGCGCAGAACATTTACGGGAGTACGTTGAAAATGAGGATATCGCTTTTGTGATTCATACTGGTGATGTTGCTCGAGAAGGTTTTGCTTCGTATAAAGACTTACTGAACAATGAGAATATGCCTACATCTCAGATGTTTTATTGTGTGGGTAACCATGATTTGGGCGAAGGTAAATATGGAGAAGAATCTTTTGAGAAGCATTTCGGACCCACATATTATTCTTTTGAAGTAGGAAATATTCATTATATTGTAACGCCGATGGCTTATGGTGATGGGAAACCTACTTATACGAATGAAAGTATTGGTGAATGGTTGAAGAATGATTTGAAGTATGTTTCTGAAGGGAAACCTATTATTGCGTTTAATCACAGTGTAATGAGTGCAGATGGCCATTTTCGGTTTGGAAGTGAAAAAAAAGGATATATAGATTTGTCCAATTATAATTTAAAAGCTTGGATTTATGGTCATTGGCATCATGATCGAATGTATTATCATGATGACTCTGATGTATTAATGATTTGTTCTCCTGGAAATATAAGAGGCTCGTATGATCATTCTCCATCATCATTTCGAGTTTTAACAGTCAATCCAAAAGGAGATTTAAAATCTGATATTCGATATCCGTATATTTACAATTCATTACAAATAGCTTCTATTGATAATGGAAAGGCTACGGTCACTTCTCATGGAAGTCTTCCTTTGTCAGTAAATACATATTCGGCAGTATCTTCGACGAAGAAAGTCTCCTATTGTTGTTATTTTCAAGGAAAACCTTGTGGAAAAGAATTGCCGTTAAAGCAACAAACGGATTTTTCATGGTATGCAGAGATAAAGCTTCCTGAATATTTGAATGGACAATTGGTGACAGTGAAAGTTATTTCAGAATTTACAAATGGAGAAGTGGCTGTGAAGAATGTAACTTTCCGTTATGACAGAACACAATCTGTACCAATTAAGCTGGGTGCTGATTGGACTAATTTCCTACAGACATCTGGTCACGTTCCTTACCAACATAAAGGTTTCCAAACTCCATTACAATTGGCTTGGATACAAAATGTTGGGGCAAATATTTATTTTACATCGCCGCTAGTGTATAAGAAAAATGTGTATATAGCTTCAATGGATGATAATGAAAAAGGTGAGGCCTCAATGATTTGTATGGATGCTCGGCAAGGTACCATTCGTTGGAAATATAAATTACGCCACTCTGTGCGTAGTAGTATTGCTGCTGCGGAAGGATGTGTTTTTGCCCAAGATGTGAATGGATGGTTATACGCTTTAGATGCAGAAACGGGACATCTTGTTTGGGAAAAAGATCTGAGAATGAATAAACAGGTCCCATTGAACGATGGTTTAGTAACGGATGGAGAAATCCTTTATGCCGGAACTGGACGTACATTGAGCGCGTTTCAGGCGAAAAGTGGAAAGTTGATTTGGCAAAATAAAGATTGGGATACGGAGCATGGGACGGTCTCAACTTTTTCCGTACAGGATGGTGTGATTATAGGTCATGCTTTTTGGGAAGCGACATATGCGAATGATACTCGTACAGGACGTAAGTTATGGAGTAAAGGAATCGGTTTTGGTAGTCCTGTTGCTTTGTATAATGGATTAGCATATTATATATCTAATACCGATAATAGTCTTTCTGTTGTAGAAGCAAAAACAGGAAAGCGAATTGTTCGTAAATCATTTGATTTTGCATTGCATAATCTTTCTGTACCCTTGATAACAGAGCAGGAAATTATCTTTGGAACAGCAGAACAAGGTGTGATTGCAGTAGATCGAGAAACATTGGAGGAAAAGTGGCGATTCCGTACAGGACGTGCTATGATTTATACAGTTCCAACATTAGGAGATCCAGCTTCTCCTGTTGAGTGTAGCCCTGTTTTAGTAGGTGATGTCGTATATATAGGTGCTTCTGATGGTTATTTATATGGATTGAATCGAAAAACAGGTCGTATGCTGTGGAAACATACAATGGGAGCTCCAGTTTTAGGGAGTGTAGCTGTATCTGGAAATGCTTTGTTTGCTGTAGATTTTTCAGGAAATGTTTATAGTTTTGTTTCTGGTATCAGATAAAGAGGAAATAGATCTACGTATTCAGAATAAGGACAAATAATAATATATATCTTAGCAAACCTGGAAAAAAATATACTTATGAGACGGATTATTATTGTATGTTCGATGGAGTTGGCGGTTATTGGTGCGGCCTATGGTCAGGCAGCCAATGCCTCTGTAGAAAAAGTGTATGTTGTATTTAAAACGCACCTGGATGTAGGGTTTACGGATTTGAGCTCTGTCGTAACCCAACGGTATGTGTCGGAATTCATACCCAAAGCATTGGATTTATCTGAGAAGTTGCAGGCAGAGAATGCTCCCGAGAAGTATGTTTGGACAACGGGTGCGTGGATCATCTGGAAGTATATGCAGACGGCTCCGGCGCATGATGTAGCGCGTTTGGATGCTGCTATCCGGCGCGGTGACATTGTCTGGAATGCGGTGCCGTATACGTTTGAGTCGGAGGTGATGAATCGGGATCTGTTGGAAACGAGTCTGCTGTTATCGCAAAGGTTGGATCAGCAATATGGAAAGCATACGGTTGCGGCGAAGATGACCGATGTTCCCGGACATACCCGGAGTATCGTTTCCGTAATGAGCAAAGCCGGAATCCGGATGTTGCATATCGGGGTCAACGGAGCTTCTCCGGTACCGGAAGTGCCTCCGTTTTGCCGATGGAGAGATACGGACGGCAGCGAACTGATATTGGTTTATCAGCAGAATTATGGAACGGAAGATTTGCTTCCCGGTGGTAAGGTGGCCATCTCGATCAATTTTACGGGAGATAATCACGGACCTCATACGTATGATCAGGTAAAGAAGATGTATGCGGATATCCGCGGACGTTATCCGAATGCGAAGATCATACCGGCTTCTTTCAACGAGATTGCGGAAGAACTGGTTGCGATCAAGGATCAGTTGCCGGTGGTTACTGCTGAGATTGGTGATACCTGGATTTATGGATGTGCAAGTGCTCCTGTCCGGATGGCAAAGTACAGGGCTTTGGAAGAACTGTATAGCCGCTGGCTCCGTGAGGGCAAGCTGGACAAGCATAGCGATGAGGCGCTTAATTTTGTCCTGGAATTGGGTTTGATAGCGGAACATACGCAGGGAATGGATGTGAAGACGCATTTGCAGAACTGGGATAAATATGATATGGATGCGTTTCTGCCGGCCCGTTCAAGTGCGGCTTTTGCGAAAGTAGAAGCATCGTGGAAAGAGCTGGATGATTATCTGGAGTCGGCCATCGCCTATCTGCCGGAAGGATTGCAAAAAGAAGCCCATGCCGCATTGCAGGAGATCGATCATCCGAAGAGTCCGGCTTTCTCGTCAGAAGCAGAAACGGTGTTGCCTCATACCTGGCAAGTTGATTTGTTCGGTGGGTTATTGCAATTGAAAGGCTTGTCTTACGAAATGCTGGATAGCAAAGACTATGACCGGTTCTTGGATAAGTATCTGCGTGCCCGTTATGACTGGGCGTTGGCTGATTTAGGGAAACCCGGACTGGATAAGTCGAAAGCTGTCTGCGTTCATTTGTCTGCCCAGGAAGTACAGAAGGAAATCCGGAAAGACCGGAAAGGCGTCCGGACAATCAGCGAACTGGTATTTCCGCAGCAGGCGTCGGTAGATAAACGGGTATATCCGGAAAGCATGTATGTAGATGTCTTCGAGTATAAGCAGGAGAAAAAGGTCGATGTGACGCTGACTGTATTGAATAAGCCGGCGGTCAGGTTGCCCGAAGCCTATTGGTTTTCTATCGACGCAAATGATATACTGTCGGTTGTAGCCGAGAAAGTCGGAGAACGGGTGGATCTGTTGGATGTCGTAGAGAAAGGAAACCGTCAGCAGCATGGAATAGATCTTTATGTGGATCTGATAACATCTGCCGGAACCTTCCGGGTATGGAGCAAAACGGCCTTTCTGGTTAATGTCGGAGAAGCCAAAGGCCTGAATTATTCATTGGATTATCCGGATAAACAAGGAGGAATTCACTTTAACTTAAGTAATAATTATTGGGGAACCAATTATAGCATGTGGAATGAAGGATCTTTGAGCTTTCATTTTACAATTGAGCAGTTGAAATAAAAGGGAATATCATGAAAACGATTAGGAAGAGTTATCTGTATGGCGCAATCGGTGGACTATGTATGTTGCCTGTATTCATGGCGTGTAACGGGGAGGCAACAGATGCCCAATCTGAAAAGCAGGAAGGCATTTGGACGGAAGCCCGGCCCATGAATCCCATTGTGCCGGAAGGTGTCTATATCGCTGATCCGGAGGTAAGGCAAATGCCTGATGGACGGATTTATCTTTATGGTTCGCGTGATGAGCCGGGTAATGCGTGGTGCTCTCGTTCGTATAATGTGTTGTCGACATCCGATCTGGTACATTGGGATGTGGAACAGACTTCGTTTGCAACGCAAGGTTTGGGAAAACAAACGGATTATACGGAAGAGATTCTGTATGCTCCGGATTGTATTTATCGGGATGGTCTTTATTACCTGTATTACTGTTTGGCTGATGGCGGAGAAGGTGTGGCTGTTTCCGCTTCTCCTTATGGTCCGTTTAAGGATGGGGCAGCAATCAAGGGTATTACGGGAATTGATCCTTCCATCTTTATTGATGACGACGGACAAGCGTATTTGTTTTGGGGACAGGCTTATGCCAAAGGAGCCAAGCTCAGTAAAGATATGCGTTCAATCGAAGGCGGCATACGGGATAGTTTGTTGACTTATGAGGAACATGCTTTTAACGAGGCCAGTTCGGTGCGTAAACGGAATGGTATTTATTATTATGTTTATGGCGGGCACCAGCGTCATGGTGAGTCCAATTGTGCCACGTTGAATTATGCTACGGCCACTTCGCCTTTGGGACCGTACACTTTCCGGGGTGTGATTATCGACAACTGGGGCAGTGGAAGAAACCTGGTGAATAACCATGGATGTATTGTTGAGATAAACGGGCAATGGTATGTTGCTTATCATCGTCCGACTCATGCCAGTTCTACCATGAGGAAAGCCTGCTTGGAACCGATTACATTTAATGAAGATGGAACAATCCAGGAGGTAGAAATGACAACACAAGGCATAGGCGGACCCATTTCTCCGATGTACAGGATGGAAGCCTTCAGGGCTTGCCTCTTGTCTGGAAATGTCTATCCAACAGTCCGTCGGCCATTGCATGATATACCGGTGGAATATTTAACCGGAATACAGGATGGTGATTATGCTTATTGGAAGTATTATGATTTTGATCAGGCGTCAGTCAATCGTTTCATCTGTAAAACCTGGGATAAAAACCTGGACGCAACGATCGAGGTCCGCTTGGATACGCCGGACGGCGAGTTGCTTGGTGTTTGTGATGTGAAATCGATGGATGGCGAAACGGCTTATGCAATTCATGAGACGAAGGTCCAGCCGGTGAAAGGAATACATGCTTTGGTCCTTGTCTTTAGGGCGAAGAATGCAGCCGATAAAGGGAAAGATTTGCTGAATCTGGAATGGTTTTCGTTTACTTCGGCTAATCAGTAAGAAATACTGTCTGGAATCTGGATAGGGATAAACTGGAATTTATCTTGTTCTAAACGGGAATTTAGTACGGAGTTATAGACTTCTTATCCTTCCTCCGACCGAAGGAAGTGTTTCCTCCGATCAGAGGAGGGCTTTCCTCCGTCCGAAGGACACCTTTCCTCCGACCGGAGGAAAGGTAAGCTCTCGTATGAGAATGAATAAGTTCCCTTGAGAAACAGGATAATAGGTCGGTTATGAAGAGGAGAATATGTAAGATAAAAAGAAATATCAAGTCAATAAGATAAAATAAAAACAATATGAAGAGAATTATACTATGGGCATCTTTGGGTATTTGGGCGATTTCATCTCATTCTTTTGCCCAGATACGTCCGACATCGGTTACTTGTGAGGTAGAACCTTTGTATGGATATCGGACTGACGGTCAGCCGGGACGTGTGGTTTCGGTATATCTGAAAGGATCGGATTTGAAAGGAGAACTGCGGATCGATGTCGCCTCGAAAGGTGGTAAGGAAAAGAACCGGTATCAGCTTGATGCTACCGATTCGACGAAAGTGGAAGTCTTGTTGCCGGCAGGAGTGCCGACACAGGAAAGTTCGTCGGTCACATTAACTATTCATGGC
>ULNH01035314.1_pt1 | contig 15013 bp, 13 predicted proteins | sample 1951871 | NCBI WGS metagenome assembly ULNH01 (sample SAMEA4835572, study PRJEB28245) | human gut metagenome | biome: gut microbiome; material: fecal sample | place: Denmark | collected 2008 | reverse complement strand
CTTGCAGTAGCCAACTTAGTAGCAGTAGTAGCCTTACCAGTGGCGTTACCAGTACCACCCTTGGCAATAGGAAGAATACCAGTAAAAGATTCAGGAGTTACTTCAGGAGTAGAAGCATCTATCATATTCTGAATAGTCTGATGCAAAGTACTTTCAGAAGAATTGATAGTGTTGTTAACAATCGTAGGAGCAAATGTTTCTACAGCAGCTTTAACAAGAGCAGGAGTTACAGCGTACGCACCAGCTTCCGTACCAGCAGTAACTTGTTCTTGCGTAGCCAAATTAACTATACCAAGAAATTCTGTAGATGCTTTACCAACAGAATATCTCCAATCAGTCCAACCAGAATCGTACTCCCGTATACGCAATCTACCTTCTGTAAAATACGTATATAATATCTGCTTAAAAGAATTATTTACAACGCTTCCATCTCCAAATACCAGAAGCACCCAGTCACCATCAGGCTTTCCAATTTGTCCAAATGTTCCCTGTGGAGTTATTCCTGTAGGACAATAATAACTACCAGGTTTAAGGTTGTCAATGTTATCTTCGTTGGTAAGAGTAATAGTTTTATACGCACTATGGTTATGCGTAATCTGAGAAGCAGCGGCAAGTTTTACGATTCTCAGATTAGAAGATTCAATCTTGATAGGATTGTATATTGATGTCGGAGCATAAATAAAAGGAGCAATTACTTCTCCTGCACTAAGATAAATAAGTCCAGTAACTTCATCTGCATCATTAGTAATAGCATTACTTCTTACTGTAACTGTAGATTGCATTACATAATCATATGTCGGACCATCTTTTATAATCATAACCCCGTGAGGCATATCATACGTATTTCCATCAGAAGAATTAATGATAACATTAATATAATGTGATATAACGTATACTCCAGATTCTAATACTTTTACAAAACCGTCTTCTGTTTTCTCAGTAAAAGTAGTTCCAGTGTAAACATTAGAAGATGTAAGAAAATCCCCAGGGTCAAAAAGATTAGGAGAACTATTAGGATTAGGTACAGTAAAATTAGATTTTGAATACGTATTCAACTCTGAAGAGTTTATTTGATATTCATTTGTAACAGGAATTTTAAATACGTATAAACCAAATGAACCAGAATATATTTTAACGCTTGCAACAACAGGCTCGTAGGACAGAGTGCTAATAGCATCACCTGCTTTACCATGCAAAACAATACTGAAATCACAGTACTGCCACAAATCAGGGTCATTATTCATACGGAGTGTCTGCGTCCCAATGTTAGAGAAAGCAGCACTCCCAACAGGTTTATAAGAAATAGATTCAGTCAAATCCATTTCATTTGTGTTTGAAACATCAGGATAAAAAGCTCTACGAAGACGAACAATATAAAAACCATCTTCGTCCAAAACAATAGCATTATTGTCTATATGACAAAACGACCTTCCATCTTGACTTTTTTGAAATGATGAATCTCCAAGATTTGGTCTTTGCTGCTGGTTATTTATCCCATCACCTTCATTCGTAAAAGACCCTTCATTATTACCAGCCAAAACTGCAAATATACTGCCGCCTTCAAACGGAATACTCTTTGTGCTTATCTTCCCATCTTTGTCAAGAACTACAGTATTATTATCAATAATACCTTCTGGCTTTACAGAAATAACACCAGACGCATTCTTTTTAATGGTAACATCATCGACTTCTACACCATTCGCTACACTGATAGTGCCATCATCAGAAATAGTAATAGTAGTTCCATCAGGTTTTACAGTACCAAGTTTATCAGAAGTAGCTTTAAGTCCATCTGTTACAACAGAAATAAAACCAAAACTATCAGCTTTTATAGTAGTACCGTCAGCAAATACATTTCCCATAGTACCTGCCTCAGTACTAGCATATGCAGATTTACTAAAGCCCCAATATTTATCACCAGCATTAGAACCAATAGTTCTAAATACTCCAGCAGGAAGAACTACTGAATAAAATGCTTGTCTAATCTTACTAGTTTTAGTATCAGTATATACTATAAGAATATCTCCAATTTCATCTATCCCCAAAACCGGAATATACTTATAAGTATTTTCAGCAACTGACCCATCATTTATAATCATATTAATGGGAGCATTAATAAATCTTCCATTACGAGTTACATATAAACCGGGAGTAAGAAGTGTATCAATATCTTTATCTTCGTCTATATATGTAACACCACCATCTCCACCTGTTACTGCCATATTAAGAAACTCAGCAGTAATCCTGTTCTCAATACGAGTATTAGCAGGCCATTCTTTGGCAGTAGTATCTTCTTGTGCACGAATAACTGTAAGAGTATCTCCGCTTACAGCAGTTACTCGTACAATTTCCATGTCCCCATTATCCCCAACAATGGTCGCATGAAAGTAATCCTTATCAGAACTAATGCTAGGAAAATTAGCACCAGTACCAGTAAGAACTGTAATAGTAGTAGCATCAGATGTAAGAACACCTGCAAGTTTGCTACCAGCATTATTCTTAAATTTCATACTCATAACTTTTTTTAACTCTCTTTTTTCATTTTATTATTAAGGATAAACAGGACAATCTTTAGTGTGAAGTTGAAGCTTCAGATATCCATTAACGTACACATCACCACCAATAGTAACGGAATCTTTTTCACTTCCATAGTTAGCATTGTTAGCAATTACTGTACCGTTATTCTTCATAACAAGACAACCAGACATGGTAGCAATAGCAGTATTACCTATACCAACATCTGCTGTCACTCCAACTACAGGAGCAAAGAAATTTTCTGCTTCAGCACCAATATACTGAACCCACTTCTTTATAAAAGCAGAACTTACAACTTCAGCAACATTCTCAATCTTTTCTACAAAGATTGGACGTTTTATTGTTACACAGGCATCCATTCCACTTGTGTTATTAATTGGATAAAAATACATCTTTACCCAAAGGTCAACAAGCATGCCCGTATAATTCTTTATGTCAACACTTACTACATCTTCGTCAGCATCAGACCAGTCTTTCAACCACAGAGCTACTTCCTCTTCAATATCGACAGCTCTGCCTATCTGCCGTATCATCGGACAGAATACACTGACTTCATTTTCTACGTCAACATTTCTCCATATAACACGGAGCATTTGAGCGTCAAATTCTGCGTCAGGTTGCCAGTCATGCGAAGGTCCAAAGATAATATTAGGTTGAGGAGCAACTGAAACCTTGTGGTCTACAATATCCTGCTGCGGACCCCATATAACATTAGCATGAGGTTCAAGAGAAACATTCGGGTCTACATTTTGTTCTGGTCCCCAAATCATCTTTGCAGGAATATCAAGTTCCGTACTCTCGTTAAGGAACGGAAAGATAGAACCAAAAAGGTTATCCATGTCAGAGAAGAATCGTGCAACAGGCTCAAAAGAAATACTTCCAGCCTGAGGTCTCCACTTCATAACAGGATGTGCATTAACTTCAACTTCAGGTTCAATACCTGCTGAAGTACCATACTTCATGTCGGCCCACAAAGTAAACTCGGATGACGTATCAAGAGTATTATGAGGTCCCCAAATTACTCTGTCACTTGCGCTTACACTTACATCTTCTTCAATGTTAACTGAACCATTTAATCCAGTAACTGAACCGGCGTAGAAAGAAACTTCTTCATTAAAAGAATAGTCCTCTCCCAGTATCCAGAAAGAGGACTCATGTTCTGAAGTAAGCCCGCCGGGTCTCAATGTACCAGCATTAACTGGAAGAGAGTTTACTTCAAAACTATTTACTGTGTTCATGTACGAACGCATAAATAAATTACCTCAGCGGGCTTATTCACATACCCGACTCTTTTTGTTAGATAGTCGGATGGTCATTCAGACGAATGTTCATCGTGTTCGCCCGAACAATAAACTGGTCACCAGTCAGAACTTCACGGGGCTGAGCAGCCAGCGTCACAGGGTTACGAATGAGACCCCACGCCAGAACATGACCAGCAGTAGCAGCATCCATGATAGCAACATGAGACACAGTACCCCAATCCTTTTCAGCTACCGGAAATTCAACGTTAGCATTATTGACGACAGCAGAATTAGTCGCGGTGTTAAAGATAGTATTTTCCATCTTCACACGAGCGTACGCAGACGAACCTTCGTCAATAGTAGTCTTGACTTCATTAGGAGTCCAAGTACCAGACTCGTCAGTCGTCAGACCATCTTCAGACGTAAACAGAGCAAGATACTTATCGGGGGTAGTAAAGGCAGTTCCTTTGAACACAGCATCGAGAAGCTGATTGTCAAGGGTAACAGAAAAACCACTCATGATATGATTTCCTTTTTTTGAAAAATTAGTTTGTGTTTCCAGTCATCTTAGGCAGCATAGTCTTAGACTGAGCTACGTGTGACTTGTACATTTTACTTTTTGCTCTGGAGATACCCGCACGAAATTTACTGTAGTGAAGCTGAACGATGCCGGGGTTAGCCCACACTCGGCCTGCCATGCTGTGTATTCTGTAAAGAGCACCACTGGCAATCTCTTCCGCCCAGTCTTGAAAAATAAATTCCGCAACACCTTCTGCTTTTCTGTTAGGTTTAACAGCACACAAAAGATGAATACCGTGAGGAACTGTTTCTGTAGGATTCTCCACAAAGACTATTGTGTTAGGGTCTTTCATGTAAAATCGTTTCGGAAACGGAGCCTCACTCAATCTCCAGTTAGGTTCGTAGTAATCAAGGTCCTGAAGATTTGTCGGATACGCAAAGTGGTCTTCAGGTTTGTCACCAACCCTAACATCACGAATAATACAACAGATAGGCATTACATTACTTATCTGGTCATTCTTGTTGTTGTACTTGTAAACTCGTTCTCCAGCAGTCATGTCTCCACAAATAGTTTCAACATTCCAAATAAGAGACTTAGAACAGAATTCAATACAAGCCGCACGAATAGCTGCATCTACAATACTAATAGGACAATCCTGAGCCATAGGTCTCACATACGGATAAAACTCTTCCCACTTCACAAATTCAGTATTAGTACGTTTGGAAAAATTATTAGCCATTTGAAGAACCCTCCTGCTGTCTCAGTGTAGATTCAAGCTCAGCACTTTCTGTTCTAGGTATTGCCTGCTGTGTAGCCTGGTACTCAACACCAAGAGCCTGATAGAAAGCTTGTTGATACGTAGCAGCATTCTGCTTATCAAACTGAGAAGTACTGTCAGTACTGTAAAGCAAGTACAACATGTAAGATACAATAGGACCAAGAAATACTTCAGACACGTCTATGTCCATTTGTTCCACAGTAGTCCACGTATCATCTTCATCTTTTTCCATTTCACCGTACTTTAAAAATCCGTACGAATAATCCATCTCAACGTACACGTCTTCCTTTCCAACGTACGGATTAACCCAGAATACTCTCGGGGACCGTTGGTCATATGCAAACTCATATATCCTGTCAATAGAAGGAGCCATCTGACCACTCTGCCAATTAGAAAAATAGTCGAGGTCTTCTCGCTGTACGTGAGCTACAGGATAGTAATTAGAGTACACAGCTTCTTGGTCTTCACTTTCCGGAGAAACAAGTTTCTTGTTCATGTAAATCTCAATAAGAGTGTAACCATCAGCAGGAATCTCTTGTCTGGTTCCTTCTTTCAGTTTTACTACTTTTGTTTTTACATGAGCATCCGGACGAGACAAAACCAATTGATTAAGTGCATCGTCCAGAAATTTAAGATAGTGTGACTCAGGTACACGAACGTACTCAGTGTCGTTGTACAGAGTCGTAACTCGTTCAAGAATATCTATTACTTTCATGTTACCTTGAGCCAAAAAACAATAAATTGTGTAGGATTGATTCTAAGGCCCGTTTTTTGTTTAGTCTGGGCTCGCATATGTCTTTTTGATTTTCGAGCCTTAGAATCGATTCTGGTGCGTTTAATGACTATGTGCTACTTGGTTTCCTCTTCCGCAGGAGTAGACTCTTCTTCATCAACGTACCCAAGCATGGTGTACGGATAAAGAGGAGTCTTCTGTTCCTTTGTCTGAGTACGACCAAACTCATCTTCTTCGTAGACAATATTAGTCGTAACAGCACGGTCAATACATTCACGCAGCATGTACTCAGGAACAATCACTTCTTTTTCGTAGGGAGCCTGAAAGTTCTTTTCGTTCACACTTGCAAATACGTAAGGACCAGCGGAAGGATTCATTGAGTGATGAAAAATTACACGACACTTGCGTGGCTTTACATCGTACGGATGATTAGATTCCCAATCCTGAAGCAACGAAATAGCGTGTGCACGAATCAGTTTTCCTTCGTCATCAGTAGGAATAAACAGATTACGTTTAAAAAGTTCATCACGAAGATAGTCACTAGACCCTTTAAAATTAACAGGTCTCAAAACAAAATCAGCCAATTTAAATTACCTCCAAATATTTTCTACAACTCGGGAGGAACTCGAAAGCTCCTCCCGAAATAAAATTAGTACGCGGTAGCCGCAACTTCCGCACGAACCATCCAAGCCTGGTTCAGAATGACACAGGTCTGCATGGTCTTCCAAGCAACGTACGCACGCTGAGCGAGCGGGTCACTGGGGGTGGGAGTGGGATTCTGAACCATAGGAGTCAGAGAATCCATACCCTTCAGAGGCACCAGACCGTAAGCATCCTTCGCAATGTACAAGATAGGATACACGTCAGCCTTGGTACCGGCAGTGGACAGCATCTTGTTACCAGCCGCGTTAGTGGCATCACCACCAGCGTTGGGGTAAGAGGGCATCATCGTAGTAAAGATGTACCGCACATTTTCCACCGCACCGATTTCATTTTCCCACGGAGCCTGAGAACCATAGTCCACAGAATCCTTGAAACCAATCATGTTGCGGATATCACCTTCCACGTCGGGATGGCACACAGCAACAAAGCAGGGAAGAACCGATTCAGTGTAGAAACGAGGAGTAGACGCAATGGCGTCAGTAATAAATCTAGCAAGCTGGTTCTTCAGCTTACGAGTAATACGGCGCTGAAGACCAAGAGAGATAGGAGTATTCACCTGAGCACGAGCAGTGCCGTTAGCATATTCAACGTTGGAGCCACCAAGCAGAGTGTTGATACGAATACGTTCAACAACCTGAGCAGCCTGTTCACCAATGATAGCAGAAGCCTGCTCCATCACGGGAGAATCGGCAGTGGCAAGAACAACGTCACTCATGACCAGCAGGTCACCGTACTGCTTGAGGTCAGCTTCAATATCCGTGTAGGTCATCTTCTGACCCTGCGGAGTCACACCTTCGGTGAGCTCCTTCGGAGTATTATCAAGAGCCTCAAAACGACGGAACTTGATAGTACGAGTAGACTTGTTGGGCAGAGGGTAACCCTGACCAAACTTTTCAAACACCAGATAGGGCAGAGCACGCTGAAGCGCCTTGGCCGCAATGTAGGCATTAGCCATATAGAGGCGGCCGGTGTCATCGGTCTGCGAAGTCTGCGAAATCATTGTGCCCGCAGCATTCTGAATAATATCAGCCATAATTATTTATTTCACCTTTTTGAAAAAGAACATGTTGATTTTTCAAACAAAAACTATCTGCGACGAAACTTGCTCATGTCCTGTTCGTACTGAGCAGTAAGTTCTTTAAAGATATCGTCAGCAGTTTTCTGTTTACGAGTAGCATTACTGTTGATGTCAACAGGAGCCTTGTTGCTTTTTACAGCAAGCGCAGCCATTACTCTTTGGACGAGCTGGTCGTCTTCTTGGTCGAACGAGTCTTCGTTTGCGTCTCCTCGTCCGTACCCGGCTCCTCCGTATCCGGTTCTCCCGGTTCCGGTTTCACCTCTATCTGACCCCCGTCCTCTTCCCCAGTTATCGTCGGAGGAACTATTGTTTCCCCCGTTTCCGGGTCCTGACTCCATCCCCAGTAGTTGTGAATGGCTCGCAGGCCCGCCGGGTAGTCCGTTCTCATTTTGCCCAGTAGGGCTCTGAACTTGGCTCCCCGATTGTTTCCGAGTACTCCTTGGAGCATTAGAGATACCTCTTTGTTTTTTATACTCATCAAGCAGAGAAATTACAGCGTCAGTATCTCCGTACTGATATACTTGCTGTGCTCCAGCTCGCATAACAGGAGGAAGTGTGTCAATCCAACGAGTAAGGTCTCCACTCTGGAGAATAGATTGAATGTCAGGATGCGCAGCTTTAATGGCCATTTCGTGTTTCTGAACGTCCGAAAGAACAAGATGACTCTTTATCGGACGAATCTGCTGTTCTACATCCTGAGTAAAACTTTGTTTAACTTTGTTAAGCTTACTATCTACGTAAGCGGACACAGCTTTTGCTATGTCAGGATACATCTCAAATACTTCCTGCACTTCATCAGGAAGTTTCTCAGGTTCTTCTGCTTTACCTGTTTCAAGTTTAGTTTTCAAATCCTGATAGTCTTGTGCAAGCTGCTGAAGCCTAGTCTTGTACAAACCAATCTGAGCTTCTGCATTCTGCTTGTACTCACTGTAAATCTTCTCGTACTCAGAATCAGCATCCTGCTGTTCATCTTTACGAGGGCGACCACGCCGCCTGCGAGGTTGCTCTTCTTCTTGCTGCTGTCTTTCTAGTTCAGCCTGCACTTGCTGAGCAATCTCTTTTTCTTTCCATTCATTCTTGTCAAGCTTATCCTGCTCAACATTTTCTTTTTCAGTAGAAGAATCTTTTACTTCACTATCTTGAAATGAAGACCTCGTAGGCTTTTCCATTTCATCAATAGCTTTGTTAAAGGCTTCTTTGTACGCCAATTCTTCTTGGCTAATATTCTGTTCACTCATAGGGGCGTCTCCGCAAGTCCTATCTTTTTTTCTTTACTGACCAATCACCTTGGTTTCAAAGGTGGGGTCTCGTTTATCATTTTCCAGAGTACTCAGAATTTTAGTGAGAGCTTTTAGTTCTCCTGAAAGCTGAGCAAGCTCTGTTGCATCTACTGTCTTTAATAAAGAAGATAACCTATCTTCCCGAAGGGACTCTACGTACTCTTTAATAAGCTGAATGTCTGCACTTGTTGTACGAGACTTCAACTGTTTTACAAGAGCCAGTCTTCTTTGATTACTGGTTACCTTCTGCATTTGCCATCTCCTGTTCTACAGGTCCAGGTACTCCCATCAGCTCACTGTTACCAACAAAACCTTCAGGAGCTCTTGGATTTTCATTCAACTCTCGTCTCATCATACGAAGAGAATCAAGCATAGAATTGGGAGATATACCATATTCTCGAGCAACTTCAACCATCTCAGACATCCACTGACGTTCTTCTTGTGCTGCCTGCTGCTGCTGCTGCTGCTGAACTTCTATTTCTTTATCCGTGTAAACAAGATTATCATTGTCAAGGTCAAGAGACTCTGCGATAGCACGAATGAGTGCAGGTCTCTTTACCGTACCAACGTCCATCTGATTAGCAGTCATCTGTGCAAACTGAATAAGAGTCTGAGACCTTACTTCTTTTGCAATCAACGAAGAAGAACCACGAGCTACTACAGCGTAATCTCCCTTTACATCTTCGTCAGAATTAAACTGCATGTTCCAGTAGTACAGTGCTGTGATAAACGGTTTGGTAATACCGTCATCAAAGTTCTTTACCTGGTCTTTTATTGTGATGTTGGCGTTGCCCATCAGCATGGAAAGCCCACCACTGGTACGAGTATTAGTACCAGTAGGTTCCCCCCACAGCGTACGAGGAATAGAAGTAATCTCGTCTCCGTACGTACGGAACAACTCAATCATGTTGAGGTATTCAGCACTGTTAGTCTGAATCTGAAGCTGGCGAATGGCTGGATTGGACGCGTCTGCTCCCTCTCCAGTCCTAAGCCAAACTTTAAACGGATAAAAATCTCGAGGGTCTTCGTCTTCTGAAAGCAAATCAAGATTGACTTCCACCTGCGGCCCGGCAGATATAGCTGCATTATCGAGCATAGCTCGGAAGGAAGAGTTTATAAGGTCTTGAATGTCTTTCATAATGGACGGAATGCCTTCACCAAACAGAGAAGTTTCATCCTTGTCGTAGTAGTAAAAGAAGTAAGGCCATTTTACCCCTTCAAGTGGAGAAAGAGTAGCCTTGATTACGTAGTCACCGAGAGTCCATATGTTAGCAATGAGCTCTACCTGTGACTTTTTTTCTATAGGAATCTCTACTCCGTACCGTTCAAGGTCCACAGCGTCTACGTATCCCCAGAATTCAAGAACTTCGTACTTCTTACTACTGGAAGACCCTGCATCTTGTGCCTGAATAATGTCACCAAGAGAGGAAAGTTCCTGTTCAAAAGGAAGTCTTTCGTAATCTCCGTCAGGACAAGAGTCAAGATACTTAAGAATTATGTCAGCGTCGAAATCTGAACGCTTTGAAAGACCAACCAGGTCGTGCTTGTCCATCTTTCGACGCTGAACAATGTACCGACAGTCGTCAAGATTGTCGGCACCCATGTCTGGATACATGTCCCAGACCCTCACATATTCAACAAAAGGAGTAATAGCGTCATGCTCTTGCAAAAGCCACGTCTCTTTACCGTTTTTCGTCACCTGTTTGTAGTACTGACGGTTTTCAGTAATAGTAACCAGAGGTCCTTTCAAGACACCAGTGCCGTAAACGTTACCGCTGTGTATAACGTTACGCATAATCTCTCTGTACTTGAGCTCAACCAACTGGTCTTCGATGACTTTTGACATCTTTCGAGCTTGTTTTTTTGCTTCCTCGTTCATCAACATTTCAAGAGACTCACGAGTAGCATCTTCACCACTCTCTTCCTTCCACAGTTGGAGAATAGCTGCCATCTTCTTGTCACTAAATTCAGGGATAGGAGTAGGTTCAATGGACCAATTCTTATCTCCGTTTGCAGGAAACAACAAATCAGCCAATCTGGAATCTACAGTCTTTACTTTTGCACGAGTAAGACGAATAAAAGCTTTCGCTCTGTACTTATTCATCTTGGCAAGTACTTCAGGGGCGTAGATTCCCTTGTACTGACGAAGGTCTTGCACCCATTTATTTTCTATTTCCTGTCTTGCAGCACAAGATTTGTCAAAACAATCTTGTACGTACTTTGCGAGACCTTCAACTTCTACCTGGTGTAGTTCAGAATCTCCAGTAGACGGAGTAGAAACACTGTCAATGACTTCTTCAAGTGCTTTTTTAAAGGCTTCATCGTACAAAGTAGATGGTTTATTTGTAGTTTCTATAGTAGTAACAGGTTCGTTGGCCATAATTTAATTTTTAAAGTGGAGTTTTATCGGTTAATATCCACCAACTGCGGAAGCAGGAGTGTAATCATGCAGTCTTTGACTGCCAAAAAAGGAGGTTGTTTGTGCTTTTCTGAACTTATTTATTTTTGGCTTGTGAAAATATTCTAACATTGCGTACTGCAATGCGTCATGCACGTGGGAATATTCATTTTTTTCGGGTTTATCCTTGTACAATCCGTCAGCATGCTTGTTTATCAGCTGATATTTATACTCGGTTATGAAACCTTTTCTCAAATTAATACACTTTGAGAGGAGTTTAAACTTTCCTTTCCTGCGAAGAAAGTCTATTACAGCCGATATTCTTTCTCTCGGATTGTTGGTACGAGCAAGTCGTACCGGAAAACCCATCTGTTTTAATAGTGTGTATGAACTGCGTGCGTCTGTCATTGCGCGTTGCTGAGCTGCGGGGTCTACTACTACTTTAAAGTTGTCCATTATCCACGGATACTTTGTCTGTATCGTAGGCCACAGCAGGTCTTCTCCAAACTCTTGTATTGAACAATCGTCCGTGACTATTTCGTCAAACACAACTACAGTCCCATCGTACTGCTGCTGAGTAAATGTAGCTGCGGGAGTAAGACCAAGGTCAACGCCAATGATGACGGGTACCCCTTTTAGGGGTTTAAAATCTTTTTGAGTACAATGCTCGTTGTCATTGTAATCTTTGTAAACAGGACGACCACTACGAATTTCTCCGTAATTGTTCATCAGGTTTACTTGAATGAAACTTTCATCCTCACCAGACACCATGTCAAGGTAGTAGTCGTCTCGAAGGTTTTCAAGGTTGTCTGCGTTCGGATTCAACTTGTAGGAGATACTTTTATCCGGGTGTACAACTTTGATAACAGCCGGTGGTTGTTTGTAAAAACTGTAACCATCCGGTCGTTCTTCTTCTGCAAGCTTGTACAACCAGTGGTCAGTAGACACAGCGTTGTAGTCACAGATGATAAACGGGTCTACTGGTCCCCCGTCTCTCGCTGCTGGATAACGACCGAGACGGGTTTTTAAAATAGAGAACACTCCAGGTGTTATCTCAGAAGCTTCGTTTATGTGAGCGGAGGTAATCTCAAGTGAACGAAGCTTCTGAGCAGCAACATCATCTTCGACTGCTATGAACAAAACTTCCATGTCAACCCTAGTACCGTCAGACAACGGATACTGAATTCGGGCAACGATAGGCATGGAAAAGGTAAATGTAATCTTGTCTTTGAACCAATCCTGATACGACTTTACAATCGTAGATTTCAAAGCAGGATACGTAGCACGAACAACAAGGTGCCTACAGTGACGTACACCGTTTGCATCCGGATGTTGTTTCATTGCGTTAAGGAAACTGTGAAAAATACATCCAACTGATTTCCCAGAACCAACTGGTCCCATTACAAAAATGTAACGAGACTTATCTTTGTGAACTTTTGCAAAAGTTGGAAGTACCTTGTAAGTTATGTCCATCTGACTTAGTCGAAAGTAAGAATGTTGAATTCGGAGGTTTCTTGGCCGCGTCTCTTTTTTACTTCATCTTCGGAAAGAGGAGGAGGAAGAGACGACTCTAGGCTCTTTGCTGATTCTTTGTCATCGTACTGAACAGTAATGTTAATTACGTCACCCATGTTGGGGTCAGTAGCAATTGCTTTTACTTTTGGATAAACGTAGCTCATCAACTCTTGAGCTATCTTTATCTTTTCTGCTACTGAAGATTTTGTACTTCTTGCAATAGCCATGAGTTCAACCAGTGGGTCGTAGTTATATCCAAGCTGCATACGACGAAGAAGGTTGTCTATTGAACGACTACCATTCATTGCCGGAGCTGATGTTGCTCTTGGTTTACGAAGTGTGTTACTCATGTGTGTTTTTCTTTTTTTTTAAGAAAGCGTAGCTTTCGCTACTACTTACTGAAAAATGTTAAAGTGTTTAAATAACCAGGTAACTACAATACCCACGAAAGATACTCCTGCTACTCCTACTACGCCAAAGATAATTTTAAGAACTTTTGAAGCTCCCATAATTTGTGTCTTGTCGTGCTCTAGCTGCTCTATCCTTTTATCTTGGCCAGCACAGTGTTTTCCTTGTTCTTTAAACAAAATACGAACCCACTGTTTATTTTTGTCTATATAGTCAGATAATACATCTAACTTTCGTTCAAGTCTGTTAGCAGCGTTACCAACAGAATGTTCAACGCGAGTAATAGTTTCTTTTACATTATCCATGTTTGCTTCTATGCGACCCAACCTTTCGCTAGTAGTAAACATGTGGTCTTGTAGCTTTTCTATAGTTTTTAACAAGTTACCAAACCTAGGTTCTATTTCTGGCATGTGTTACGTGTAATTATTTTTTTTTGTTTTTTTTTTTTGCATACGTCTTGCAAAAGAACACAAAAATACTTATAAAGTAAGTATAAAAACTAGTGTAATTTTGTCAAGGGGTAAACGTGAAAAAAGTTAAAAATTTTTCAAAATTTATTTCAAAAGCTGGTAACTGGAAGCTTTTGAACATGTACGCAAAGGCTTCTGCTCAATTTCGAGACCATCACAATAACTTGTACAAACCTGCTTTATCTCAAGAAGATTATGTAAAATGGAATGACATTATTAGCGAAGACTGGGTGTCAAGACCACAGGTACACAATCTTTCTAAGAATCGACAGTTTGACGTGTACCACTTTCCTTCTCTTGAAGCTAGCAGCAAGAACTGTGGTAAGCTTCGGTACTCTCGAAAACATTTGAGACGAGACCTTGAGAAGTTCTTTCCGTATCTTCCAAAACAGGAAATACAGCGGTTTGTGTACGTACTTACGTGGCTTGTTGCCGAGGCTTTAAAGAACTACGGTAACATTTGTATTCCGAACATTGGTACGTTGTACATGTACGATAAACCTATTCGTGAGACTCATCGTGCTTTTACTTCCAAACGCTGGAGTCAACCAAGGTTTAGGATAACACGAAAGATAGAATTCTTTCCTGCTACGTACTTGTACAACATCTGTACCCCTCGTGACCTTGTTCACATGGGACTTGAAGGGAAGTACAATCGTGCTCAGTACATTCCAAGTATCTTTGGTTCTTTTGTTGACGAAAGGATTCATCGGTATCGTGGAAGAGTGTTTCTTACTGACGTGTTTACAAAACACTGGGAGTGGCTTGGATATGAGGATGACTGTGCTCTTGAACTTCGTAACCTTGGTATGTACGATGCTATTGATGACGAGATGAGTACTGAGAATTTTATCGAAACTGGAAACGAGTACTTGTTTAACAATCTTGTTGAAAAGTCGAAGAAAAAAAGTATTGGACGAGTCGAGAGTAGTGCTGAGATGCCCTGGTAAGTAGGTTTGTTAGTTTCGTTGTTATTGCTAACACGTCGTTTATTAGTAGCAGCGTATCGCTGATACGCTTATTAAAGGCCCTAGGAGGCTCGTAGAGGCACGAAAAAAGAAAATCCATATACTGACTAGGGTCGACTAAAAATAGGGCCTTAAAACGGCTCCTATTGATTTTATGGATAATTTAACCAGAGTCGACCTTGGTTTAGTTATTAGAAGCGAAAGCTTCGCTTTCTATAAAAACGAACAATTGGCACATCCACCCAAAAGGGTGGTGTGCCTTTTCTTATGTATATTATATGACTACTATTTACTTTACTTTAAGTCGTAGAGTAACAAACTATACAAATTAAAGTAAAGATACTAGATAGAATTACTTTTGTTTATAAACTATACTTACGAATAAGTATTACTAACCTACTCGTATTATTTAAATATATATTAATA
>ULNH01027541.1_pt1 | contig 15093 bp, 12 predicted proteins | sample 1951871 | NCBI WGS metagenome assembly ULNH01 (sample SAMEA4835572, study PRJEB28245) | human gut metagenome | biome: gut microbiome; material: fecal sample | place: Denmark | collected 2008 | reverse complement strand
AGCAAAGCCGGCACCTGGAACGTAATAGATTTGCCACCACCTGTTGGCATCAATCCCAGTGTATCGTTTCCCTCATAGACGGACTGAATAATCTCTTCCTGAAGCGGTCTGAAGGAATCGTATCCCCAGTACTTCTTCAGTACTTCTTGAAACGATGTCATACGAAATTTTTCTTTAGTTTGTTTCGGTCTTAATATCCTTAATCATCAGCTGGAAGGAAGCATTCCCGTTGTAAATGCTCTCTTCGATGGTATAGCAGATGTTGAAAGGCTTCATCAGTTTGATGTGTGCGTTATACTGGCTCATGCCGAAAGCAATTCCATGAATAGGCACACTGGCTGCTTTACTGTCAATAATCTCCAGTTTGATATGTTCCTGATCCCGTCCGACGAGCTTGCTGGTTCCATAGTCTTGCACACCGTATGTACAGAAGATCGGTTTCTGATTGTTAGGACCAAACGGACTCATCTTCTTCAGGTCAGTCAGGAACTTGGGCGTGATCTCTTTCAAATCCAGAATCGCGTCAATATCCAACTGAGGAATCATTTGTTCCGGAATGATATGTTCGGCTGCCAATTGGAAGAACCGCTGCCTGAAGGCTTCCAGATTCTCTTCCTTTAAAGAGAAGCCGACCGCATACGTATGTCCGCCAAAGCTTTCCAGCAAATCCCGGCATCCTTCGATAGCCCTATAGATATCGAAACCCGTCACAGAACGGGCCGAACCCGTAATCAGATCCGATGATTTGGTCAAGACAACAGCCGGGCGATAATACTTTTCGGTAAGTCGGGAAGCCACAATCCCGATAATCCCCTTATGCCATTTCGGATTGTAAACGATGACAGCCTTCTGGTTGTCGATATCGTTAAACTCATTGATGATAGCATTGGCCTCGTCGGTGATCTTTTTGTCGAGCTCCCGCCTTTCTTCGTTATATTGATTGATATTCTCACTCATCTTGCGGGCAACCGTACTGTCCTTGGCTAACAGAAGCTCAACGGCTTCTTCGCCTTTCATCATACGCCCGGAGGCATTGATACGTGGGCCGATTTTAAATACGATGTCGCTGATCGTAATTTCCTTCCCCGACAATCCACACACATCAATAATCCCTTTTAATCCGATACTGGGATTACTGTTAATTTGCCGAAGTCCGTAGTAAGCCAGGATTCTGTTCTCACCCGTAATAGGCACAATGTCTGAAGCGATACTGACAGCTGTAAACTCCAGCAATTTTTCCAATTCCGAAAAGGGACGTTTATTGCTGATGGCAAAAGCCTGCATAAACTTGAATCCGACTCCACAACCCGACAGATGTTCATAAGGGTAGATCGAATCTTTCCGTTTGGCATCGAGCACAGCTACGGCATCCGGAAGTACTTCGTCCGGCATGTGGTGATCACAGATGATGAAATCAATCCCTTTTTCCTTGGCATACTCAATCTTATCGATCGCTTTGATACCACAATCCAGCGAAATAATCAAGGTAACACCTTGGCTATACGCATAATCAATTCCTTTAATGGATATTCCGGATCCTTCGTCATAACGATCGGGAATATAATAGAATAAATTCGAAGTATAAGCTCTTAAATACTTATACACGAGCGATACGGCAGTTGTGCCGTCCACATCATAATCCCCGTAGATGAGGATTTTCTCCTTTTCGCCTAAAGCCTGATTAAGCCGGCTGACAGCCTTCTGCATATCGGGCATCAGAAAAGGATCTTCCAAGTCGTTCAGACTAGGTCTGAAAAACTTCTTTACCTCTTTGGCAGTTTTTAATCCACGCCGAACCAATAACAAGCTGATTACCGGACTGAGTCCCAGTTCGGCAGCCAGATGGTCTCTTTCTTGAATTTCTGTCTGTGTTGGAGGTTGATAATTCCATTTGTTAGTCATTTATATATTCTTTTTCTTTTTATCTAATCTCATCTTCCATATTGCAAAAGTCGAAAGGCATGATGCATGTGCTTCATCGTACAAGATTTCTTCGTTGTAGCTGTCTGCCTAGGAGTCTGTTTTCTGTCGCAAATCAAGACCACAATATGAAAGTTCAAGCAGCGTGCTTGAATTAATCCGTAAAGTTAGAAATTATAATCGGGTTTCTTTCAGTTCTGTTACAAAAATAGTTTTTTTCTTGTTATTTTTTCTAAGTACGCAGAATGATTTGTATTTTTGTCTGACTAAAAAAGAGCGAACAATGATATCAATAGAAGAAGATATAAAAAATGCTTGTCGGGTCATGCAGCAAGGAGGATTGATCCTTTATCCGACAGATACGATTTGGGGAATAGGTTGCGATGCGACAAACGAAGAGGCTGTCCGTAAAGTCTATGATTTGAAAAAGCGGGCCGATAATAAAGCCATGTTGGTTTTGATGGATAATCCGGCCAAACTGGAAACGTATGTAGAGGATGTACCTGAGGTAGCGTGGAGTTTGATAGAGGTAGCAGACAAACCTTTGACACTTATTTATTCGAAAGGTAAAAATTTAGCGTCCAACTTACTGGGTGAAGATGGAAGTATCGGTATCCGTATTTCACAGGAAACGTTCTCAAACAAGCTTTGTTTTCAGTTTCGTAAACCGTTGGTTTCAACTTCGGCCAATGTTAGCGGAGAACCTTCACCTGCTAATTTCAGTGAAATTTCAGAAGAAATCAAACAGGGAGTTGATTATATTGTAACTTATCGTCAGGATGATATGACTAAGGCTTCTCCATCAAGTATTATTAAATTGGGAAGCGGTGGTGTGTTTCAGATTATCCGATAATTCGTATGAGTTATAGTAAAGAGACTTGGAAATATATCATTACCGACTTCCTGACAGCAGCCTTGGTATGGTTTGCCTTCAATGTATTGCGTTATTATCAGCAGGTTATTTTTCGAGACGCAAATACATTAGATGAATTTTTGCTATACCCGTCTGTTTGGTTGGGTCAGGTGTTCATCCCATTTTATTGGTTGGTGATCTATTATTTCTCGGGTTATTATAATAAATCATTGGCCAAGTCAAGGCTTTCCGAATTTTGGGTAACGCTTATATCTTCGGTGATAGGTGTATTTGGAATCTTTATGTTCTTGATTCTGAATGAACTTCCTATCAGGTATCAGATATATTACTATTTTTTCTTTGAATTGTTGGGATTGCATTTTACCCTTACCTATCTATTCCGTTTACGTTTGACGATGCATTTGTTGAAAAGGATTCAGCAAGGGGATTTTGCCATTCACGTTTTAGTCTTGGGAATAGGAGAGAAGGCCTTGTTGCTTTCTCAGTATTTAGAGAAGGTTGGTACTAAAGTTACGGGCTTTGTCCGTATTTCATCCAAAGAGGATCTTCATGTAAATTCAGAACAGATATTGGGAAATTCGGCTGATCTTCCTGATTTGATGAAACAGTATCCAATAGAAGAATTGGTTGTGGCAACAGATGCATTGGATGAGACGGCTTTGTCCAAGTTCCTTTATTCCTTGTATCAATATAAAAAGCCTATCAAGGTCTGGATAGATAAGAAGACTATTTTGTTTTCGAAGGTGCGGTTGAAGACGATTAGTGCAGTTCCATTAGCCGAAATTACTGAGAATAACTTTTCGGAAGCAGAGAAAAATATCAAGGCGTTTTCTGATCGGTTTGTTTCTTGTATAGTATTGATTGTGTTATCTCCTTTGTTCGCATATATAGCTTGGCGTGTGAAGAAAGATTCGCCAGGTCCGATTATTTACCGGCAGGAGCGAATTGGTTTTCATGGTCGTCCATTTATGATTTATAAATTTCGGACGATGTATGTGGATGCTGAAGACAGTGGTCCCAAGTTATCGCATGAAGAAGATTCCCGCATTACACCTTTTGGTGCTATTATGCGAAAGTATCGTTTGGATGAGTTGCCTCAGTTTTGGAATGTATTGAAAGGGGATATGTCGTTGGTTGGTCCTAGACCGGAACGGAAATATTTTATTGATCAGATTGTCCAGCGGGCTCCGTATTATTATTTATTACAAAATGTGAAGCCGGGAATTACCTCTTTGGGAATGGTCAAGTACGGGTATGCCAGTACTGTCGACCAGATGCTGGAACGTTTGGAGTATGATATCATTTATTATGAAAATATGTCGCTGGCTTTGGATATAACCATTTTGGTGTATACGATAAAGACGGTTGTGACAGGAAAGGGTATTTGAAATATGACAACAGAAAATGGATGGTTTTATAAATTTCTTGTTTGGCGGGCAAACAATATAAAGGAAAAACACTTTGTATTGATTGTTAGTTTTCTGGTAGGTATTTGCACTGCTGCATCGGCCATCATCTTGAAAAATTTAATTCACTTCATTCAGCATGTATTGTCAGTGAACTTCGCTGCTGATCAAGTCAATTATTTGTATTTATTGTATCCGGTATTGGGTATCTTACTGGCTGGGTTGTTTGTAAAATATATCGTGCGTGACGATATCAGTCACGGTGTGACGAAAATTTTATATGCTATTTCCCAGCGGAAAAGCCGGATTAAACCTCATAATATGTGGACATCCATTGTGGCTAGTTCGGTAACCATTGGTTTTGGTGGATCTGTCGGAGCCGAGGCTCCGATTGTATTGACTGGTGCCGCTATTGGTTCCAATCTGGGGCGTTTGTTTAAGATGGAACAAAAGACTTTGATGTTGTTAGTGGGATGTGGCGCTGCTGGAGCCATCGCAGGTATCTTTAAAGCGCCTATTGCTGGACTTGTCTTTGTGATCGAGGTATTGATGTTGGATCTGACCATGACATCTGTGTTGCCTTTGTTGATCACTTCGGTAACGGCTGCTACCGTATCATATATCTTTACCGGTACAGAGGCTATGTTTTAATTTTCTCAGACCGAAGCTTTCGTAATAGAACGTATTCCCTATGTCATCTTATTGGGAATATTCTGTGGCTTGATTTCCCTGTATTTTACCCGTGTGATGAACTGGATTGAAGGCGAATATCGTCGGTATGGAACGACATATTGGCGTAAGTTTATGATGGGAGGGATTATGCTGAGCTTGTTGATCTTTATTTTCCCTCCGCTTTATGGTGAGGGATATGATACGATCGGCCTGTTGCTGAACGGTCAGTTCGCTGGGTTGATGGACAATAGTATGTTCTACCCTCTGAATGATTCCTATTTTGGAATAGTCATCTTTTTGGGACTGATTTTGCTGACTAAAGTATTTGCTTCAAGTGCTACCAATGGTGGTGGTGGTTGTGGTGGTATTTTTGCTCCTAGTCTATATCTGGGATGTATTGCAGGGTTCATTTTCGCTCATATATGTAATTATTTCCCTTTTACGATGTATCTGTCGGAAAAGAATTTTGCTTTGTTAGGTATGGCTGGAATTATGTCGGGTGTGATGCATGCACCTTTAACGGGCGTTTTCCTGATTGCAGAATTGACTGGTGGATATGATTTGTTCCTTCCTCTGATGATTGTTTCTATAGGTTCGTATATTACAATTCTGATGTTTGAACCACATAGTATTTATTCGATGCGCTTGGCTCAGAAAGGGGAATTGTTGACGCACCATAAAGATAAAGCCGTATTGACTTTGTTGAGTGCAGACAATGTGATTGAGCGCGACTTCCAGGTGGTTTCTCCAGAGATGACGTTAGGAGACATGGTAAAAGTGATTGCTCGGAGTAGTCGTAATACGTTTCCGGTAGTGGATGATCGAGGTATTTTGCTGGGAATAGTTCTGCTGGATAATATTCGGAATATCATGTTCCGTCCAGAGTTGTATAATCGGTTCCATGTTTCCAAATTCATGGTATCGGCACCGGCTAAGATTGTGGTGAATACGCCTATGGACCAGATTATGCAGATTTTTGATGACACGAAAGCCTGGAATTTACCGGTAGTTGATGAAACGGGCAGATATATGGGATTTATGTCTAAGTCGAAAATATTTAATTCCTATAGAGAAGTTTTGGTAGATAATTTTTCAGGAGATTGATAAGATATGAAGAAAGAAGATTTGAGAATTGTATATATGGGCACACCCGAATTTGCGGTGGAATGCCTGCGAGCTTTGGTTGAGCATGGTTATCAAGTGGTGGGTGTTGTAACAATGCCTGATAAACCGATGGGACGGCATGGTAGTGTACTTCAGTCGAGTGCTGTTAAAAAGTATGCTGAATCAGTCGGTCTTCCTATTCTTCAGCCCGAGAAGTTAAAAGATGAAGCGTTTTTGGAAGCTCTTCGTGCATGGAATGCCGATTTGCAGATCGTTGTTGCCTTTCGTATGCTTCCTGAAGTTGTGTGGAACATGCCTCGTTTGGGCACGTTTAATTTGCATGCCTCTTTATTGCCTCGGTATCGGGGTGCTGCTCCTATTAATTGGGCAATTATCAACGGTGATACAAAGACAGGTGTAACAACCTTCTTCTTGGATCATGAAATTGATACCGGAAGTATTATTATGCAGGAAACTTGTCCTATTGCAGATACAGATGATGCAGGAATCTTGCATGATAACTTAATGGCGTTGGGGGCACAGACTGTACTGAAATCGGTTGATCAGATTTGTGAAGGGAATGTAGTACCTTTCCCTCAGAAAGACTTGTTTGATGGTGTGTCTGAATTTTTGCCGGCTCCCAAAATATTTAAGGAGACTTGTCGAATCGATTGGAATAAACCTTTGAAGAATTTGTATGATTTTGTTCGGGGATTGTCTCCTTATCCAGCCGCTTGGACGGAATTGGTTACCCGTGATGGTAAACGGCAAGTCCTGAAAATTTATCAGACGGAGAAACATCCGGAGCAACATTGTTTTCCTGTTGGTACAATTCAATCAGATGGAAAAAGCTTTGTTGATGTTGCGGTAGATGGAGGATTTTTACGATTACAATCAGTGCAGTTGGCAGGGAAAAAACGAATGTCTGTAACTGATTTCCTGAATGGTTTCAAGCAGATAACAGAAAGCCATGTAGAATAAAAAAAGAGGAACCAATCGGTTCCTCTTTTTTATTTCATTATCCTTAATCGTTATATTTACTTGTCAATACAACAATTTGCATAGCCTCTTTGTCTTTCTTCAATCGAACACCTGACGGTTTCATATAGTTCGTAATTGATGTCGTGTAAGGTTTACCTGAACTCCCCCAAGAACTACTTGAATTTTGTGTTCCTCGTAAAACCGGAAGTAGTATTAAATTCAAATCTTCGTCAGGTTTGTTTTCCAAATGTACTTGTAATAGGCTTGATATGTTCCCAAAAGAATATGTGTTTGTGGCATATTCACCAAAGGTTGCCAAATAGGAAGTCACGTTGTCTTCTATTTTATTGTTCTCAAAGAAGCTTTGAACAGAGTCTTCCGGCAAAAGCAACACATTGTCGGGAGCTTCAAAAGCATATAACCATTCTTCTTGAGGCATGGCTTTCATGGAGAAGTTCAGACCGTTAATGATACGATCTCCTATCTTTTCTTTGATAGCGGAGGCTGGAACTACTATTTTAGTACAAACACCGGCTGGACTTCTTAGATAACTGAATTCTTCATTCGGTTCAAGCAATTGTTCAATGTTACCATTCTCTATTTGATTCATCTGGATGACTTCTTTAGTCACATTGAACTGCTCTCTTGTATGGATAATCGTATCTTTTCCTGCTTCTGTCGTCGATTTATACTTATAATATATAAAGAAAGACGATTGAGCCACTTCCAGGATGTTTCCTGTTCCAAACCCGGTTGTTACATAAAATCCGGGGAAGAATTTATTAAAGGCTTCCTGATTTTGGAAAGAACTCGGATTGTTGACTGTTTCATCATAAAAGCGTTGAGCAATATCCGTACTGATTCGAATACGTACATTCGGTGTATAATAATCAGGATCACTTGTATCCGTGATGTTACGGATAGAATCAGGGATACTCAAATCGTATGCCGTATAAGTTTTTTCCCAAATCAGTGTTTGCAGGTCACAAAAATCTTCAGGATTCATGTTTGTGTAATAATTTCGTGCCAAAGGTTTAGTAACCTGGTAAATCTTAGCCTGCATAGGAGCTAATGAGTCGCCTACATAACCACCTTCATCATACATGATAAAGAATGCCATTGAATCGACCTTACCATCAATCGGTTCATGGGCGAATTTGTAATTTTCAGGGCAATAGAACTGACAGATATAATCTGTTTTCAGGTTTCCATACAAGGGATCGTAGATTTGTCCTAACAGTCCGTTTACAGTACGGGCATATACCGAATCTAATTTAATGGTAGATGCTTCAAGCTGAAATGTATCCGCATAAACAAAAGAACGGTCACCATCTGGCTGAATACTTGGTCCAACCTGGCTCAATTCATCATTACACCCGCTAAGTAAAATACCTCCGAAAGCGAGCCCAAGTATAAGTCTTTTAAAGTCCATGTTAAATAACTATTTAGATTCCAAAACGACATCGTAGAATTTGTTAAATTCGTCAATGTACGTTTCGGGTGATTGATACGGTAAAAATGGAGTATTAGGTTTCGTAGCGATATATTGTAAAATGTCTGGATGGATTGTTTCGCTACCTTGTATAACGCCGTCTGCAAAATCAATTGCTAATTTAGACAAACCTACGAAACTTGTATCTTTACGTAAGTTTTCTACATCAGCTTCTTCTGCTTGATCCATAATCAATTTGTTGGCAATGTTTGGATCCAGCGGCTGTTTGAAGTCGTCGTTATAAATTGAATAAACGATTTTAGCATTTCGTACGCATGGATCATCTGCATACATACGTTTAATATACAACCCCGTGAAGGCTGACATCCAACCATGACAATGAATAACATCGGGAATCCAACGAAGCTTTTTAACCGTTTCTATGACACCTCGTACATAGAATATTGAACGTTCGTCGTTGTCTTCATATTCATTTCCGTTTTCATCGATAACTGTCGATTTGCGTTGGAAATAATCATCATTGTCGATGAAATATACCTGCATACGGGCAGCTTGTATAGATGCAACCTTAATAATCAACGGATGATCCGTATCGTCGATAATCAGATTCATTCCCGAAAGGCGGATTACTTCATGTAATTGGTTGCGACGTTCATTAATGTTACCAAATTTAGGCATGAAAGTTCTGATTTCGCGACCGCGTTCCTGAATTCCTTGCGGAAGATTCCGGCAGATTGTTGCAATTTCAGATTCCGGTAAATAAGGGGTGATTTCCTGAGCTATAAACAAGATTTTTTTTGCATCCATTCTGTATTTTTCTTTTATTTAGACGGTACAAAGATAGTAAAAATCTTTTATTTCTGATAATTATTTTGTTGCTTTGCACCGTTTTTAAGCATCTATAAGATGAAAATAGTAAGTTCTATCAAAGATTTAAAGAATTTCTTGGCTCTTGAGCGAGAAAAAGGGAAGAAAGTCGGTCTTGTTCCTACAATGGGAGCTTTGCATGCCGGACATATTAGTTTAGTGAAGCGTTGTGTTGCCGAAAATGATATTTGTGTGGTCAGTGATTTCGTTAATCCGACGCAGTTTAATGATAAGCATGACTTGGAAACGTATCCACGTACGTTGGATGCAGACTGTGCTTTGCTTGAACCAGTAGGTTGTGATTATGTTTTCGCTCCTTCGGTAGCGGAAATGTATCCGGAACCAGATACACGCGTATTTAATTTGGGTCCGGTTGCTGAGGTTATGGAAGGTCCTCGTCGTCCGGGACATTTTAACGGCGTTGCTCAGGTCGTGAGTAAGTTGTTTTATATAGTAGAACCGGATAATGCTTATTTCGGGGAAAAAGATTTCCAGCAGATTGCTGTTATCCGCGAAATGGTACGGCAGCTGAATCTGCCGGTTCATATCGTTGATTGTCCGATTCAACGTGAAGCGGATGGCTTGGCGTTGAGTAGCCGGAATACCCGTTTGACTCCCGAACAACGTCAAAAAGCACCGGTAATTGCCCGTACATTAAAAGAAAGCACTACCTTTGTACCCGCAAAGAGTGTTCAGGAGGTGATTGATTATGTTGTGAATACAATCAATCAGGTTCCGGAGATGGAAGTAGAGTATTTCGAAATCGTAGATGGAAATACCATGCAGCCTATTCAAAACTGGTCTGATACGACGTATCCGGTAGGTTGTATTACTGTCTATTGTGGCGAAGTACGTCTGATTGACAATATTAAATATTAATCATAAAGAAGAAAGATGTATATAGAAGTTGTTAAATCAAAGATTCATCGGGTGACAGTTACCGAAGCCAACTTGAATTATATTGGAAGTATTACGATAGATGGTGCTTTGATGGAGGCTGCCAATTTGATACCGAATGAGAAGGTTTCGATTGTCAATAATAATAATGGAGAGCGTTTTGAAACGTATGTCATTAAAGGCGAACCGGGCTCAGGCGTTATTTGTTTAAATGGTGCTGCTGCTCGCAAAGTACAACCGGGTGATGTTGTCATTATTATGTCGTATGCATTGATGGATTTTGAAGAGGCAAAGACTTTTAAGCCGGCTGTCATATTCCCGGATACTGCAACCAATCGTTTGATTTAACAAAAATACTTTTGCTGGAGAGTAACTTGAAAGGCACAACGTATTTTATCCAAAATACGTTGTGTTTTTTGTTTATATACGTTGTCTATTCTTTGTTCGCCCAGGGCGAACATATATTCGGAGTGGGCGATTATATGTTTGGAGTGGGTGAATATATAATCTGCGTGGGCGAACAAAATAAAATTCATTTATTCTTCAAGTAGATTCCACCTCTTCTGAAAGTTTGTTTGGTCTCGGATGGGATTCCTTTGCCGTTATGCGAAGTTGATCAAGTAAGGGGAATTTTTAATAGATTGCATACTTAAATTGAGGATTCCTAGCTTGATAAATTCCATTTATTCATTATCTTTGCGCGTTTAATGATGAATATATAAATATGAAGGAAGAATGGTTCCCGTTGGTGAACGAGGAAGGTCAGACAATAGGTAAGGCAACTCGCCGGGAATGCCATAATGGATGTAAATGGTTGCATCCGGTTGTGCATTTGCATATTTTTAATAAATCCGGTGATTTGTATTTGCAGAAGCGTTCGATGACAAAAGATATCCAGCCGGGAAAATGGGATACTGCAGTTGGAGGCCATGTCGATTATGGCGAGACGATTGAAGAAGCATTGCGTCGGGAGGTTCGTGAGGAGTTAGGAATCACCGATTTTAATCCGGTTTTTCTGATGCGTTATGTCTTTGAGTCGAAGGTGGAAAAAGAACTGGTGAATACTTATCGGACTATTTATGAGGGTCCGTTTTCTCCAGATCCTGAAGAAATAGAGGAAGGACGTTTTTGGTCTGCCGAGGAAATAAAGGCTCACCTGGGAAAAGGCGTTTTTACTCCTAATTTTGAGAGTGAGTATGAGAAGTTAGGCAAGCAAAACTTGCAAATGGAAAGATAATCGTTTAAACAAAAAGAATATAGCAAGATGAAAGTGAAGATTATGTTCCCGCTTGTAGCTGCAGGATTCATGGTGCTGGCGGGATGCGGTAACAAAGCTCAAGAAACGGACACGCAATCTACTTGTAAATCTGTTAATTTGGCAAATTTGGATACAACAGTAACGGCTGGTGAAGACTTTTATCAGTATGCCTGCGGTGGCTGGATGAAAGAACATCCGTTGAAGCCGGAATTTTCCCGTTATGGCGTGTTTGAACAGTTGATGGAAATGAACCGTGAACAGCTTCGCGCTTTGGTAGAAGAATTGAAGGCTGCTCCACAACAGGAAGGAAGTGTGGCTCAGAAAATCGGAATGTTGTATGAATTGGCTCTGGATAGCGTGAAAACGAATGAAGAGGGATTCGAGCCAGTAAAGGAAGAATTGCTTGCCATTCGTAATTTGGGTACAAAAGCCGAATTCTCAAAAATGGTTGCCAATCTGCATAAAGAAGGTATTACTCCTTTCTTTGCTCTTTATGTAGGTGCTGATGAGAAGAACAGTTCAATGAATATTGTTCAGTTATATCAGGCAGGTTTGGGAATGGGTGATCGTGATTATTACCTGCAGAATGATGAGACTTTCAGCAAGATCCGGGAAGCTTATAAAGCATATATCTCTCGTTTGTTTGCATTGGCTGGTCATTCTCCTGAACAGGCAGAAGCAGCTGTAGCCGCAGTCATGAATGTTGAAAATGGAATTGCTAAGATTTCATTCTCTCGTGAAGAGTTGCGCGATTCGCAAAAGAATTACAACAAGATGTCTTGTGCTGACTTTATAAAATCAAACGATGCTCTTGATTGGAATGCTTACTTTGCCGCTATGGGCTTAGACAGCATACCTGAATTGGATGCCAAGCAGTTTGCTTATTATAAGAAACTGGGCGATTTCTTGAAAAAGGTTTCTTTGGATGATCAGAAATATTATTTGGCATTTAATCTGCTGAGTGCTGCTGCTCCTTATTTGAGTGACAATTTTGTAAATGCAAGCTTTGATTTTTACGGCAAGACCATGTCGGGTAAACAAATGCTGCAGGAACGCTGGAAACGGGCATTGTCTACTGTAAACGGATCATTGGGCGAAGCTGTCGGTCAGATGTATGTTTCCAAATACTTCCCTGCAAGTTCCAAGGAAAAGATGTTAACTTTGGTTGGCAATCTGCAGAAAGCGTTGGGTGAACGCATCAATACATTGGAATGGATGGGCGATTCAACCAAGCTGAAGGCTCAGGAAAAATTGGCTGCCTTTACGGTGAAAATTGGTTACCCGGATAAATGGAGAGATTATTCGGCTTTGGAAATCAAACCGGATTCTTATTGGGCTAATGTAAGACGGTCATCTATCTTTGAAATGGAGTATATGTTGGCTGATGCCGGAAAACCTGTAGATAAATCACGTTGGTATATGACACCGCAGACTATCAACGCTTACTACAATCCGACAACTAACGAAATCTGTTTCCCGGCTGCTATTCTTCAGCCACCGTTCTTTGATCCGGAGGCTGATGATGCGATCAATTATGGAGCGATCGGTGTTGTGATTGGTCATGAAATGACACACGGATTTGATGATCAAGGTCGTAATTATGATAAGGAAGGTAATTTGGCAGACTGGTGGACATCAGAAGATGCGGCTCGCTTTACGGAACGTGCTAATAAGTTAGTTGCCCAATATGACAATATCATTGTATTGGATACGATGCATGCTAACGGTAGTTTTACATTGGGTGAAAATATCGCCGACCAAGGAGGTTTGCTGATTTCACATCAGGCATACTTGAATAGCCTTCAGGGAGAAACACCTGCTGTGATTGATGGATTTACTGGTGATCAGCGCTTTTATTTAGGTTATGCAACTTTGTGGGCACAGAATATCCGGGATGAGGAAATTGTTCGTCGGACCAAAATGGACCCGCATTCTCTTGGTAAATGGCGTGTAAATGCAGCTTTGAAGAATATTGATACTTTCTATAAAGCGTTTGATGTGAAAGAAAGAGATGCTATGTACATGCAGCCGGCAGATCGTGTTAATATCTGGTAATGACATCGGTTTGTGATGCAGTAAAAAATAAGAAAGCTTGATTTTCTAACCTTAGTTAGGAAGTCGAGCTTTTTTTGTATATAAAAAAGAATAAGGCTTTTGCAGCAAATCATCCTTTAAATGCATCTATTCTTATATAGAACAGAGAAAATGCTCTAAAATGAATGTTAAAGTCGATTGTTTTTGATATGTACTAATAGACAAATAGTTATATTTGTAACTAGAATGTCTGGTATGTTTCGGAATAAAGAAGGTAAGTGTGAAATAAATTCAAAACGCCTTACTGGGTTAAACGAAACTTTTCTGGCATAGTCAAAAAGATAACAGGCAATAAATTAGGAGGAAAAAATATGAAACCTAAAAAATTAACATCCTTGATGGTGATGCTTCTGTTGGCATTGAATGCAACAGGGCAGGAGCAATTCTTCGATGATGTTTATTATTCTTCGAACCAGTCGAAAGAAGAGGCTTCGGTAGAAAAAAACATAAAAGAAGAAGAGAAGAACGATGATTTGGATGCTGAGCCGACAGAAACGGTTTTGCCAAGTAGTTATACACGTTCTGATATTGAAGAAGAACGGGATGTAGACGAGTATAATCGTCGTTATTCTGGGTATGATGATGAAGCGTATGCAGAAGAGGAAGAGGTAGCGCAAGAACCTGAGAAAACACAGGTAAAGGTTGAACCCGATCGTCGTTCTGATTTGGAATACAGTGAACGTATTATTCGTTATCATTCGCCAAGTAAAATATCAATTGTGGGAGCTGACCAGGTTGATTTATATTTGGAAGACGGTTATTATGCCTATGATTATGATACGGATTATTCTAATGGGACAACGAATGTGTCGGTGAATTTAAACTTTGGCTCACCCTGGTATTCTTGGGGATGGTATGATCCTTGGTTCTATAATCCGTGGGGTTACTATTCATCTTGGTGGTATCGCCCGTATTATCGGGGCTGGGGCGGTTGGTATGCCGGCTATTATAGTCCTTGGTATGATCCATGGTGGGGACCTTCATGGGGCTGGGGTTACTATGGTTATTATGGTGGCTTTTATCCGCATTATCATCATTATGCTTATGTTCCTTCTTATTATCACCGGTATGACAATGGCCGTTCTTCTTACGGACGGAATGGTCGTTCCAGTGGATATGCAAGCAGCAATAGCTTGAGAAGTTCCGGTCGTTATTCATCAGGCCGTGATGCAGGTCATATCACTTCTGCTTCTTCAGGACGCGGCTCAGGACGTTATTCTTCTGGAAACTCTACTTCATTGAAAAGTTATGCAACAAGTGGCCGTTCAAGTGGTCGCTCTTCCGGTAGCAGTATCGGTCGTGGATCTTCTTCCAGTGCAATAAGTTCTTCATCCATTACACGGGGTAGTGGTCGTAGCAGTGGTATTACTTCTTCGTCTTCTCGTACACGAATCAGTAATAGTTCAGCTTCAGGTCGCAGTAGCTATTCAACGGGTCGTAGCAGTTATTCTACAGGTCGTAGCAGTGGCGTATTTAATAGTCAAATGAATACACAGTCAAGCCGTTCAACAAGAAGCTTCAGCTCACCTTCCAATTATGGAAGCGGTCGTTCCAGTGGTTCGTTTAG
>ULNH01056323.1_pt1 | contig 15125 bp, 13 predicted proteins | sample 1951871 | NCBI WGS metagenome assembly ULNH01 (sample SAMEA4835572, study PRJEB28245) | human gut metagenome | biome: gut microbiome; material: fecal sample | place: Denmark | collected 2008 | reverse complement strand
AGAGCACACCTAATATTTTTATAACCAAGTTTTACTATTATTTTACCAATTTACAGTCTCTAATATGATAATAGGTGTATTTAATTTATTAGTGATTGATAAAAATAAATTAACAAGATAGTCATATAAAAAGAAAAGGAGACACAAAGACATGAAGAATTTTACAATGATTACAAGACATGGAAGTTCAAAAGATGCTATATCTGCTTACACATTAATTAGTCCTGACTATCAGACAGTGACTATGTCAGTTAATGACTTATCTGCAGCAATCAGTAGTAAGAAAATTGCAGTCACAAACTTAGAATTGTCTAAAAAAGGGTTAGTATCTACCAATGGTGCTCTTGATAAGTATACATTAATTAACTCTCAGACAAATCAGGTTGAGGGTATTGCAAGAGCAGTTATCCTTGATAGAGTAGAGCAGAAAGGTAAGTTAGTTGGATACACAATATTTACACAGAACGGAACACTTGCTGAGGTAAATATAGCAGATGCAGCAGCATTAGCAAGCAAAGGTTTAATCAGTAATGGTAAGATTAGACACACTCAGGATGGAGATATTGTATCAGCTATTGGTGGTACTTATCCATTAAGAACGATTAGTTTCTCAGAGGCACCAAAGGGAGAAATCACAACAGATATTCTTTACTTCGGTACTGTAGTAGGAGTTCCTACAGAATACTTTGGAGCAATTGTATCTTGTACATCAGCTACAGAGATGAGTCAAATCATACATATGTTAAGTACATCTAATGCAAGTGTTATAAACGAAGTATCTAAGGTTGCTGGACAGTCAGTTAGAGAGTCATTAGCAATCAAGAGAATGGGAGCAAACAGTTTATATGGTGTATTCAGCATTGCATCACTTAAGAAGTTACTTAAAGCAAATAGTAAGTTACGTAACCAGTTAGGTTCTATTACAGTATCTGCTATTAAGTATACAGATGGAGAAGCTGATGAGGCTACTGTTAAACTTGATTCTAAGTGGAAAGTAACAAGTAATGATGCAGCAGGTAGCGAAGCTACAACAGCTGTTAAGAATTACACAAAGAAGATTGTAACAGAGTTCTCTGGAATAACAATTGAGTAACTTAGATTACTAATTAGAATTTCATAGAATAATAAAAAGGCAATTAATCTTTTGGTTAATTGCCTTTTATTTTTATTATTTTATATATTGAAGTGATTTACATAACAGATATTTTAAAGTGTACTCAAAAATATTTTATTATTAAGCATTAAATAGACATTTAAAAAGCTGAGAATCATTGTTGTTAAAACTCAATGTACAAAAATTTAAAATTTTTAGACACTACTGTTGACAAAATTTGGTTTTTGCGATAATATATAATTGTAAAAAAGATAAGTTCAAAAATATTTTATGGAGGTAAAAACAATGGTAAAGATTATTAAGACAATCGTTGATACCAACAGAAACCTTATTGGTTTCATGATGGAAGGAAAGGAGAAGGAATTTGGTGGCTTCTCAAATGAAGTGATTCAGCGTGGGGTTCCTACAGACAGCCTATTACAGAAAAGATTTTCAAATAATCAGATTGCAGTAGTAAACAATAGGATTGTTGAAAAAGGCAACTTTAGAATTAACTCATTGCCTATGACAATTTACACTGGCGACGGTTATGTTGATTTGGATAACTCTATTACTCTTACTAAGAGATTTGTTCAGGACAATAAGAACATTGGTTTCAGAGTAAGATTCTCAGATGGAAGTGAAGATAACTTCAAGTATGAGAATGTATTAATGCTTTGTCACTGGTTTAGACCAGGCAACTTTGCAATTAGAACATCCTCTAAAGGATTGCAGTATATCTGTGGTAAGAAGGGCGTATCATTAGATGATATTCCAGCAGAAATAATAGGTGAGGAACCTGCAAAGAAAGCAAAGAGACTTAAGTCAGCAGCTAAGGAAAAAACACCAGAGTTTAACGGTGCAATTGAGAGTGGATTTGACATCCTTGATATTTATGGATTCATTAATAATTGTAAGGGTTGTGTAATCAAACTTCCTAGTGAAGAATACAAAGCAGCATCTGAAGATGGTGAGATAATTACAGAAGGATTTACATCACTTGGTATTGGAGAAGTTGCAAGTGCAACACCAATCTTCAATCCTACTAAGTTAAATGTAAATGCAGGTTTCAAAAAGGTTGGTATCGTTGAAGTTCCTATTAATGGAACAAAGCAGAATATCACAACTTACGTATTCAGAACAAAGAGTATCTTCCATAATGGAGATAACTACATGAAGAAATTTGGTATTGCAGTACCTACTGAAAATGAGGAACAGCTTGTTAAAACACTTGGCGCAAGTTTAGCGCTTGAAAAAATTACTGATAGCACAGTAACAGCTCCTCTTGGACAGGTAATTGATGCTAAATCACTTGCTTTCTATAAGGTAGATGCAAGTAAGGTTGACCTCATTTCAGCTAATAAGAGAAAAGAAAGCATCATGACAGCTAAACAGCTTGTAGCATTGTGTAAGTCACAGTACGAGTTGAAGCTTATCGAAAAAGCTATGGGACCTAAGGGTGGTCTTATGAAGAACCTTAAAGCTTCATTAGGAGATGCAGGCGTAGCTGAGGCTAAGGGCAAGACAGTAGCAGGTGCTTACTCAATGTATAGTAAAGAGGGTCTTGAAGCAGTTGCAGCAGTCGGTATTGATATTTATACTGGAGCATACACAGTTCCTGGAACACCTTATGCAGGAGCAAAAGGAACAAGCTCAGGAGATGCAACATCTCAGGTAGAAATTGAATATACACTCAAAGGATATGATGCATCTAAACTTACAGGTTCAAAAATACTTGATGCAGCTAAAAATAATGATACAACAGTATTACCTGCTAGTGTAATTAAGGTAATCAATGAAGTAACTTCCATTACTGACTTAGCAAAGCAGTATGATAAGGCATCAGCTTTGTATTCAACTATAGCAGCTAAGACAGCTGAAATTAACAAGAAGTTATGGATGCACAACGCATCAATGTATATTGAAGGAAATAAGAGTAGAATACATACTCATGATGCTAAGAATTGGACACCTGATACAACTACAAGAGTAAAAACAGCAAATGTTTATGCATGTAAAGCAGCTGGTTGTGAAGGATTAACAATCAAGTTTAAGGGTGTAACAATCTAATATACAAAATAAGCAGTTATGAAAAGAGAGTTAACTTAATTGTTAACTCTCTTTTTTATTGTATTTACAATAAATAAAACATTAAAAGCAATAATAATAAATTATTTGTTTTATTGATAAAGCTAATGAAATATGTTAATATACATATAAATATAACATTTATATTTTTAAATTATATTTAATTAGCTTGGAGAGAAACATAATGAAATACTCTTTTAAAGAAATACTTAACGCAGAGATATATGAATCAACACGTGTAATGTTTGTGTTAGGTAAATATGTATGGTTCAATAATATGGTGTGTGATACACTTAAATATATGTGCATAGACCAAGAAAATCAGTTTAATGCAGCTATAGGTATTGGTGATGAATTTGGTGTGCAAGAAGATACTACAGGGGATAGTTTATCAAATTCAGTTGATTTTGCAACATTCATGGAAGTAATAGGTGTATCAAGTATTAATGGAAAGTGGTACTGTAGAACAGAATATTCTACACTAACAAAAAAACAAAAAGAACAATTATTTAAGTATATAAAAGAACCAAGTGATAATGGTATACTTGTAATAACATCTGATGACTGGATGCAATATAAGGATATACTTAAGAATAGGATATTATCATTCAGTAAAGTAAGTCATGTAATGCAATTAAATTTTCCTAATAAACAAATATTAAAAGGAATAGTTGCACAGAGTTTTTCAGAAAAAAACATTGAAATAGAATCAGCAGCAGTGGATTTCTTTATTATGAGAATGAGTACTGCATATGATAAGTATGAAGAACAAATAAATACAATAGTAGATACACATAAGGAACCAATACTTACAGCTAAAGATTTAAAAGTCTACATGAAGGGAATTGAAAACTTTATTGTGGATGATTTTATAAGCGAATTAGTAAAACCAATGGTCAGTGATAAAACAAATAGTAAAAAAGTATTAAAGATTATGATGGCATTAGAGGATGAATTTGGTGCTAAAAATTTGGTTTATCAGCTATTAAAAAAGATAGATGAATACATTGAGTATAGATTACTTATAAACACTGGATATATTCCTATAGGCATAAATTATTTTTATAAGGATATAATTCAAAAATTACCAGACTCAAAGAAATATGAGAAAGTAAATGAGTGGGTGTTTAGAAAACGTGCTGAAACAGCTTCTTTAACTTCCTTGAGAGATTGGGAATACATGAAGCTTATACTTAATAAAGCAATAGAAAATATTAAAATACCTGAGGAAGAACTAGATATAAAGTGTCAAAGGGCATTGTATGAGTTAGCAACACGTTCAGTAATGACACCTGATAGGTTAAATAACGTAATAGGTGTGGATAATATTCTCAGAAAGAAATTAAAAGAACTCGATATGGTTATATACAGTGAAGAAGATTTAGAACATATAGAGGAAATAAAGCAACTTTCTGAAAATGATAGTGTTGATGAAACTGATTATATTTATAACATTGAAGATGATACAGATGACATTGATGATATTGAGATTGAAGATGGTGAAGATTCATTAGTAATTATAGGAGAAACATATGAAGATTAGAGATTTAATAAAGTATCTTTCAGAGGATACAGAAATAAGGGTATGGAAAAACAGAGAAATAATAGCAGTACTTGATTGTTCTAATGAAATACCTGATGAAATATTAAACAAAGAACTTACTGAAAATTCATTATCATTTTATGATGATTATTTAAACATATCAATTTAGAAAGGAGAACAGTGATGGTTAATCAAGAGAGACTATATTTAACAGCTGTATCTGTTGTAGCAGGTATAATAACACTAATAGATGTTGATGGACAAATAGCTACATACAGACAAAGGGGTATACAAAAATACTCAGAGAAACAATTAAAAGTACTCATGAGTACAGGTTTATTAGACCCTAGTTGGAAAATGTACAAAGAATTACCTAAAAACGTATCAATTTCATTTGAGGACCCTGAGATAATGGGTAGAGCACAGGCAACTTATCCAAATCCTGAAAAAATAGCTCAACAACTATCTCAAATTGGTGCTACTGGAATTAAGGTGACTAAAACCACTAGAAACAAGAAAAAGGGATAAAATATGAATTTAATAAACATTAAAGATTGTTCTAAATGTATAAACTCCTTAGTGTATGGAAATTCAGATAATATGACAATACAATGTATATCTGATGATTACATGGCTAGGGAGTTATTTGACAAAGATGGAAGATGTTGTGCAAAGTTCTGTAACTGTTTTATACCAAGTAATAAAAGTAGAACAGGTCAGATAAAACAAGGTAATGCACTTAAATTTTTACTAGCTGGCAATAGTGATTTTATATTACATAGTACTAAAACAAATGATGACTTTAGATTTATGTTGAGTATACAAGAGTCTAAAGATAAAAAAGGAAGTTTTATTTACTTTGTTAATATTATAAAAGCAACTAGTAAAATATATTGTGGCATAATATGGTTTGATAAAGAATCAAAAGAGTTTAAATATGCACAAGGAAATAAAGGACAACTTCCTGGTACATCAGTAGAGATACGTTCATTGTTATTTGTACTTAATAAATTGTATAATAATGACATTGTTAATTTTCTTGAATTATACAGTGTTAGTAAGTGTGGGTGCTGTGGAAAAGGATTGGAAACAGTGGAAGATTTAGAGTTAGGACTTCATAAGGATTGTAATAATAAAGTATCATTAGATAAAATATTTAGTAACAATTAAAATATTGAAGTTATACATATTGTTAATTATTGATTATGCATAATTATAAAACATTCAGTTAAAATAGCTATACAGTAACCTAATTTCCTGCATTTTACATCAATTTTTATTATAAATAATAAGTTAGTGGTTAACAAAAAACTTTTTGTAATACTTTTGAACAGTATAAGGATACATTGAGTTAAAAATGATATAATCATTAGGTTAATTTGTAATAAGCATTTGGGGGTTCGAAAATTTAATAAAAATTATAAGAACAAATGTTTGGTGTAGAAAAATAGGGGATTTGGATAAAATATGAATAGGCAATATATTACATACATTGAACTAGACTTGTTGATATAGTTGATAGATTTTTATAATAGAAAGGAATTTTAAAATAATGATTACAAGCATTGTAGTTACAGGAACTCATACAATTAAAATGAACTCAAACAAAAAGATTAAAATTGGAGACAATGTATTATCAGTTGAGAAAGACATTCCATTCATTAGATACCGATTTAATCAGTATACTGAAGCAGAGTATACTTACATATTAAACACCATGAAGCAGTTTTGTTTCTCAACACATTTAGCTGAAGTACCATTATCAGAGAACACAGCTAACACGATTAGATATTTAGCAGAAAATATTAAGAATATAGCTAAATATGTATATATAGACATTACAGATGAGGATATGTCTATAGGAGATATTAGTGCTGACAAACTAGCATTACTTGATACACTTGTAGGACTTGATATAGACAGAATTATGTTAAAGGATAAAACTACAAGTTTAGATACTGTAACAGCTAAGAAGTTTATAAAAACACTAAGTAAAAGATTAGGGTTCAGTGAAGATACTTTTGGAGTTTGTAGTTCACCATTATCATTTAGCGATTGGGCATGTTTAACAGCAGTTAAAGCAAGAGAACTTATGAGTATTTATAGTACAATTGCAGATGTAGCACTTCCAAGTGCTAATCATCAGTGTATGAATTGTTGTGGATGTATAAGATATATGACAGTAACAGCTGATACAGAAGCTCCATCAGATGGAAAAGTAAAAGCTACAAAAGAAAAATCCGATAGAGAAACAAAAGAGACTAAGGAGCCTAAACAACCTAAGGCACCTAAACAAAGAGTTATGTTTGGATTAAACAATATATAAATATGATAATAGCACTAGTAAAGTATAATAAGCTGAACTAGTGCTATTTTTATGCAATGATGTAAAAAATTAAAATACATATTATATAAGAATTTTCTGATAATTTATGAAATTGTCTGATAAACGAAATTTTTCAAGAAATTTTTTGAAAAAGTATTATAAAAAGTTGACAAAAACGATAAAAACAAGTATAATAATAGAGTAGGAAATAAATGGTATTTTGTTCGATTTGCATTTATTCCAAAATAAAGTACGGAGGAAATTCTAAAATATGCTTATAGGAATTGGAACTAAAGGCATTCAATCTTCTGCTTACATATTAGAGCCTGTCATCAATAGAGAGGCTAGTAGCTACATAATAGATAACTATAGAAATCTTATAGGTATTGTTAGAAGCTGTGATGTAAAAGAAGAGAAGGCTAATGATTTATTGCATGACGTGTACATTTCAATCGTCGATGCAGAAGAAAATGGTGAAGGCTTTGATATGGAGTACGGTAGTCGCGTGAATGAAGATGGTGAAATTGAAGCTAATCTAATGAGCGTAGAACAATTCGTAATAGGGCGTATTAAACTATATGCTAAGAATAACAAATATCGTACAGATGTAATTGAAGCCACCAATGGAACAGTAAATGAAATACATACTTATTATGATGCAGAGATGGACGAGCACGGACATGAAGTATTAAATAAGGATGGAACTCCAAAACTTGTGAAAAGAGTTGAGCGTCGCAAGGTAAACATTTTAATGACTGCAAACGCAGCATCCTTTAATGAGGGTGGAGATGTGGCTGATAACAATGATGATTTTCAAAAGGCTTTTGCAACAGCTGCTGTAGCAGATTCTACAGATGACATTACAGAAATGATGAGTTTGAGAGAACAGATTGATTACTGTATTGACATATGCAGCTTACATGATGTTAATATTTTGAACGTGTTCAAAAATATTGATGCACTTGCCGATATGTTGGGAGACTATTCTAAGAAAAAGAAAACAGCAGAAAGTGTGTTTAGCAAGCTATCAGAACTTGTTGAATACCATACTGAATTAGGTACAAACCTTATTGAAATTCTTAGATACTCTGCAAAAAATAGGTCAGTATTTGAAGCTATTATTGCGACATATTAATCCTTTTCACTTAACAAAAAATTGAAAAGGTGGTAGACTCCAATGAGTTCAAATTTATCAGAATTAGTGTATAATCCTCTTATGGAGGAAGAAAAACAACTCGCTGGATGGTCTAAATCAACAATTGATTATGTGTTGAATCATAAAACAAAGGTCAACGCAGCAATTAGAGGAATAGGAAAAAGTCTTAATAAGATATTACAAAAAAGTGATATTGAAGATATATACATGGAGGTACTTGATTATCTATATACATGTGATGACTACAATATCTCTAAGGCATGTGAACGTTCTAGTAACGCGGGTGTCATCGTATCTTTAGAAGGGTACGTACATAGTTGTATTAAGTTTTGTGTTATAAGATATGTGACAAACATGTTTAACACAGAAAAAACATTGGTAAGGGAAAGTATAAAAGACGAGGATGGTAAGGAACTATCATTGTTTGATACTATACCAGATAGAAGAGATGCAGGATACAGTGATTTCGGTTACCAACTTGACTCTATATGTAAAGCTTTTGAGAGTCAAAGATATCAATATGGACCAGATATATTCCAGATTTGGTTCATAAGATTACAAACAATGATATGTGATAAAAGTGATAGATACAAAGACATTTTAACTGTACTTGGAATATCTAAGAAGGACATAGCAACCATTGAGAAAGAAGCAGATTATGATGGTGCAATGATAAGTATTGCTAAAGCTATAACACTTATAGGTATAGAAGATGCAGTTGAAATTATAAGAAACTATACTTACTCAGCTGATAAAATTCAAAGAGTAGTAGAATTATTTTAAAATACTCGAAAGAGCCCTAAGTTAAAAGCTTAGGGCTTTTTTGATGCTCAAAGACAGTATAAGGTAAGTTAAAAATTAGACTAGTTGCTTAAATGATTAACACTAATCGTAGCAGTGCATACTAGTTTGCAGTATAGTTTGATTAGAAGTATAAGTACAGATACTAGTGAATATAATAATTAGTTTTTAATTATAGAATAGGAGCGATAATAATATGACATATCCAGAGGTTTATAGCAGGCTGTGTTATGAAACAGCACTTATAGTTTTTCTAAAAAAGAACGGTGAAGTTAGAATAATGCTTGGAACTAGAAATCTTAATACAGTATCATTATTATATGGTTTTCAAGGAAATGTATTAGGTGGACATGATAACAGATGTAATATCAATAATGGAAATGTGGCAGTGTTTGATATGATTGCTGGTGATGCACGCTCATTTAATATAGAAAGATTACTAGATATACAATGGGCAGGTGTTATTAACACAAAAGAAGAATATGATACAGTTCTTAACAACTTTGTTAAGTTTAAGGAAGAATATGAAAAGACTAAACCAATGATAATTAGCATGGATTCATTTGATAATAAAGGAGAACAGTAATGATTGAAATTATACAACAAAAAGTTCCAGCAAATACATTGGTAAGTACATTTACAAAGATGGATGAAGTAGTTGTCAATGTAAATAGCGAACTAATCAAAAAAGATATTGAGAAGTTAAAGAATATGTTAAGTGAACCAAAGAGTAGATATGACGCAGCAAATATAAAAGCATTAATATCTTATTTGGATAAATTGTTAAAGAATATATTAGAAGATTCAACATTTGAAATGTGTTGGGAAATCAAAGATAATATTCCATATTCTTATCCATTGAATTTAATTAACGAGAAAGCTTATGGAATAGACATATGTAACTATATTGAGGTATCTGAAAATGAGAAATTAGTTCAGATGGATATGACAGATTTAGCTGATATAATTGCATTTGAAATTATGGCTAGAGATTTAGGAGAAACACATGCATCAATAGAAGAACTGTTAAAAGGCTGTGGAATTATTGGATTTGAACCAGCATCATTATTAACAGACTTCTTTAAAGAGAACGGGGATAGAGTATATGAGTTAAGTAAATCTATGAAAATAGATGAAACACCTTATTATTCATATGATACAAAGAAAGTACATGATTATTTCTCTTCAAAAGAGTTTAAAGCAAAAGAGTACAGAGATGTTGTTGAGTATTCGTGTAGATATGCAAATACAATTATTGCAAACACAATTATTAAAAATTCTCTTCATTGTAACATTGATATAAAACTTATCATGCTAAATGCCACAAACATTACATTTATTGTAAATGCTACAGATGAAGTTAACATAAAGAACAATATTATTGAAGAAATATCAGTTAGAGCATTCGGTAGAAGGTTTAAGATAGAGCCTGATATACAGATTTTCTAAGCAATGGAGGAAAATTAAAGTGGAGCAACAGAACATTATAAGTACAAACATAGGAAAGACAGTATATTGTCATTTCAGTTTCAAGAGACCTAAGGGAGTAGACTATGGTTTGTTTGCAGTAGCTTTTTATACGGACTTCGAAGGTAAACATCTTACAGCACAGGCAACCAGACGACTTCCTTTATGGCAGAATCATCAGTTTATTACTGCTATTCAAGCTTATGAGCATGCATTATATTCCATTTATCATTGGCAGGGGCAAATGAGACAGGCTGGAATAACTAATGTTATGTTAGTAACAGATAATAGTACATTAGCTGGTTGGATTCAGGACCCTAAGAAAAATAAAAAATACACAGAGTATATGAATAAGGCTGTGGAGAAGTACAGAGCAGGGGCACCAAAAGAGATTACACTCAGTATAGGATTATGCCAAGTAAGGGATTATGAGAAATCATATAAATTCTGTAGAGAAGATAAAGTTATTAATAACAATAATGATGTTGTTAGAAAGACAGAGTCAGGTATCAAGGTAATTGATATTGCTGCATCTAATATTGAATACAAAACAATATCTCAAATTGAGGAAAGCAATCCTAATAAACCAGAAATAGTAGGTATGTAACAAATTGGTAGAAGGTATTATGCATGAGATTAATAGACTGGTGTAACAGTAACGGAGAATTTGGAGCCAAGATAGCAAGACAATATACTGGAATGACTGATACCAATGAGCACTATAGTATAGATAATATAACACATGGTAGAAAAGTGAGATTACTTTGGAAATGCGATGTATGCGGATATGAATGGTTTGCAAGATTAGACACTAGAGTGTATAATAAAACTGAGTGTCCTAGATGTAAATGCATTGAGAGAAATGTTTTAGGAAAGAAACATAATAAAGTAAGCCTGTATGAATGGTGCTTAGCAAACGGAGAGTTCGGACAGACAGTAATACAAAGATTTATTGGTAAAGACCAATATGGAAATGACCTTGATATAAAGAATATATCATATGCAACAAATATAAAAGCAATGTTCAGATGTGAATATGGACATGAGTGGAAATCCTCAGTAGACACAATGGTATTCAATAAAACAGGGTGTCCAGTATGTAGAGATTTAAAATTTAGCAAGTCACTTGAGGATTGGGCTGCTGAAAATGGTGAGTATGGAAAAATACTCATGAATGAAATAGACTTGCAAGATAATAAGGCAAACTCAATTAGTTATAAGTCAGGTAAAAAATTTAACTTTACATGTTCAGCATGTGGACATACTTGGCAAACAAGGTTGTCACATAGAACAGTATACAAAAATGGGTGTCCTATGTGTAACAGAGCATCAACATCATTTGGTGAACAGCTTATTTATAGATATTACAATAAGATTTTTAAGAATGTTAAAAATAGAATTAAAACAAACAATGGGTATGAATTTGACATAGCTATTTTTGATGTAAACACATGTATAGAATATAACGGGCAGCTATGGCATTCAGATGATAGCACTATAAAAAGAGATAAAGAAAAGAGAGAAATATGTGAAAAACATAATATAAATCTTATAACAGTGTGGCAATCTAAAGACCAAAGTAATAGCAATGATATTTATGTAAATAATCCCAAAGTATATAAAGATGCATATAAAATGATAGAATGCATAAACAAAAGACTAGGTATAACTGAGGTTAATAAAGATAAATTAAAAGAAGCAATGAATGAGGCATATCAATATATGAACTTTAGTTGATAAAATATAGATATGCAATAATATGTAAGAGGTGAAATATGTTTACACGTGGAGAATTTACAGTAGATAATGTAACATACGGAGCAATAATGAGTCATACTAAGACTCGTACAGAAGCTATTCTTATTACATCTGGAACTGTTGTATCTGCATATTTGGTCGATGATACTGGGTCATATAGTTACAATAATGTACGTGCAAAAGAACTAGTAAGACTTGTACAAAGTGGTGTAAAAGCATGTACATCAAAGAATTGTGTACCTATGCCATTTGAGCTAGGTGCAATGAACCAGCACGAGTTTATCAAGAGTAAAGTAGAATATACAATACAATTATATCGTGGAGAAGTAGTTGGTGCATTTATTCAATCTTCAGATAAGCGTATTGAGATGGAATATATATCTGATGTATCAATGCCAACTAACATTCCTTATGTAAAGTTGACAGAGGTAAAGAAGAATGTTGACATAGCAGATAATGACTTAGATGCTATTCAAACAAGGTCAGTACAAGAAATAGCTCTTGAAAAAGAAGATATTACATGGCTTCAGAATAAAAAGTACTTTATAGTAAACGATGATGAGACAGCTGAACAATTATTTGCATTTTTTGACCAATACAATGGACCTATTGCATATGATACAGAGACAACAGGATTGAAAATTAACTGTTTTGGACAGATTAACAGTAAGTATCAGCATGACTTAGAAAAATATAATGAAGAACACTCAGATAACCCTATAAGAGCGGATAAACTCGTAGGTATAATCTTTTGTGTAGAAGAAGATACATCTTATTATTTTCCTTGTTTCAACAGAAAATTTAAGAACTTATACCAAGATTTGGATAGTCCTGTAAGAAAAAGAATAATACAGAATACTAAATCAAGATATACTATTGGGGATTTAAGAGATAAAAATAATAGTGTAGCAGAATATTGGAGAACAACACCTGATGATGAAATTACACCAGACTGCATTCTTATGGAGAGAGTACGTAACATACTTGAGACTAAACACATTGTAGCACACAATGGTTCATTCGAGTACAAAGTAGGTTTACAGTATTGGATTGATACTAACTTAAAAGATGATACAATGATTATTCATCAGGTAGCATATAAATTTAGAAATGGTGGCGGAAAAGCAGAGCCATCTAACTTGAAGTACCTTGCAAAGAAAGAATTGGGAGTAGACCAGTGGGAACTTCATGATTTCTTTCCTAATTGGAAACCAGACAAAGAGGGTTTAGTAAGACGTAAGCCAGGAGCAAAAAATATTGGAACTCAGATAGACTTCTCTTATATGGATTATGAGGGTACAAGAGTATATGCACCTACTGATGGAGATGTTACATTAGGATTATTCCATAAGTTTAAGGCTGACTTATTAGCTAATCATAAGGAAATGGAATACATCTATAATGTAGAAGTAATAGTAGCATGTGCAATTGGATATATGGAGTTCTTTGGTCATCGAATAGACGAATCTAAGATTTTGAATGCTCGTGCAGAAACTATGGCTAACAAGAGCATGATTATATCTGAAATTAGACAAATGATAGATTATGCAAATGAAAGCGAACTTTCTGCATATGCAGAAATAAAGCAATTTAGAGATAATAAGAAAGAGTCGGGCTTATCTGAAGAGGATTTCAATTCTAAACTGATTGAACTCGTTGGTAAGTTGGATGGTGCTATAGAATCTAATGTACAGAAGCAGATAAATCTCGGTTCATCAGCACAGGTATGTGATTTATTCTACAATAAGTTAGGAATACCATTCAGTGGTGATAAACAATCAGTAGCAAAGAAGGAAGTTAAAGCACTTCTAAAAGAAAAAAATGACGATGGTACACCAAAATATCCAGTCGTTCATTTATATAGTAAATATAAGAACGAAGAAACATTGTTAAGTAAGTTCTTTGACAACTTGATTTACTTTACATACCCAGGTGGATTTATATTTAGTTCATTTGGTCAGATTGCAACTAACACAGGACGTATGTCTTGTAGTAAACCTAACTGTCAGCAGTATCCTAAAGTAATTACAAAGATTATTATACCAAGAGACGGATATGTAATGATGGATGCAGACTACTCTCAGATTGAGTACCGAGTTCTTACTGCAATGGCAGGTAATGAATGGTTAGCAGAGTTGTTTAGTAATCCTGACAGTGACTATCATACACTTATGGCATCTTTAATGTATGATGTTGACTATTCAGCTGTTACAGGTGCCATGAGAAGTGCAGCGAAAAGCTTTAATTTCGGCATCCCATACGGCATGGGACTTGGTAGCCTTGCAATTTTGTTAACAGGCAAGAATACGGCTCAAACACGTGATGAAGCGGCAGAGAAAATGGAGGATTACTTCCGTAATCAGCCAAAAACACGTAAATTCTTTGATAATGTCAAGGAGATGGCTCAGGTTAACGGATATACAAAAACATTGTTTAACCGTTATAGATATTATACATTTACAGACAAAGATGGTAATGTAAACAATGCTAAGAAAGCAGCAGCTTTGAGACAGGCTGGTAATGCAGTTATTCAAGGTACAGCAGCAGATATATTTAAGATAGGTGTAGCAAGAAATTTCTCCTTTATAAGAAGAAATAACTTATTAGGAAAATTACTTATCATTAACATGGTTCATGATGAGCAGTTAATGGAAGTTGATGTACAACACTTAAATATGCAGAGAATTGTAGCTGAAGTGGGTAACAACATGCAGTTCAAAGTAGATGGCTTTCCACCATTATACATAGGTGCAGGTATAGGTAAGGCTTGGGGATATGCAAAAGGTAAGATGGCAGAAATTCACCCTAATCTACTTGAAGAATTTACAGAAGAGGCTAGAAATATACCAATATGGCGTACGGAAGAAGAAATAAAAGAAAAGCCATATGTAGA
>ULNH01009718.1_pt1 | contig 15174 bp, 15 predicted proteins | sample 1951871 | NCBI WGS metagenome assembly ULNH01 (sample SAMEA4835572, study PRJEB28245) | human gut metagenome | biome: gut microbiome; material: fecal sample | place: Denmark | collected 2008 | reverse complement strand
CCTCTTTCCCGCCATGTTGGCTCCGGTGATGATATAATAGTTGTCGTCCTTGATGGTGAAATCGTTCTTCACCGCCTTGGCACCCAGGAAAGGATGATAGAGATTCTTACCCTCGAACACGATTTCCGGACTTCCGATTCCTGCATTTTCTGAAACATCGCTTTCAGCATCTGCTTCCTGCTTTCCCGAAACAAATTCCGCCTCTTCCGCCTCCGGATGGTTATATCTGAAATCCGCCATCGAAACCATAGCATCCATCTCGCTGATGATATGCATCCATTCCTCCATCTTCATCATATAGGTATTCTTCCATTTCAGGAAACTGCGAACCAGGAAGAAATCGCTCAGCATGAAGGCATCGGTGAAGAAAAGACCCAGGAAGTTGCCTCTTCTGTCATACCCCTTCAATATCTTTTCCAGTTGGGCAAAGGAAGGCAGGGCATCTGCCAGGGAATCCTGCATCTCCTTGCCTAATTCGCTATGGAAATTGCGCCTGTTGATAAGCTGAAGTATCTGAGCATAGGCGATGAGCTGATGGCGAAGCTTGCCGCCATTGCTGTCTATTTTGTCAAGTGTCTGCTTGCAGACGAAGAATACCACCATGTATTGAACCAACACCCACCACAAGGCGAAATCCACCGAAACCATATCGCATATCGATAAAATCACGGAACCGATTACTCCGATAATCAGCATCCATCCGATAACGAGCGAAACCGGAGACCCAAACCATGCCGGCACCTCCATCTTCGAAACCTTCTGCATCGCATCCGCCACCGCAGCAGAATCAATCTTCTTCATCTTGCCATTCACCATTTTGCCATCCGCAGTTTGGCTTCTGTTCTTTTCGCCAAGTGCCAGGAATTCCATTCGCCAGTTTTCGCCTTCTCCCGCCAATTCCTTCTGCAAATCTCTTCTTCTTTTGATATCCTCCATGGTCAGAGGCGTTTCCCGGGTAAGATTCCTGGCGAGTGCCTCCGAACCGCCCGATGTGATGGTTCGGCAGATGCGGTTGAACAGCGAACTCTTGCCGAAGACATCGAGGTCGAAGGAATAAGGATGCTGCGGATTCTGATAGGAATCGCCCGTCTCGAAAGGTGAGAAATCGCCCTCCAAAGCCTTGATTTCGTCCTGATAAACCTTGAGCAAAGCCGAAAGATGCTCTATCTTCTCCTTGTTCTTATCGTCAAGTCGTCTGATTCCCAGATAGGCAATCAGGCACAACACCGCTCCCAACAGATAGTTCTGCGTATCTCCATCCAATGCGAAATAGCAGATCAGGAAGGCGAGGATGCCGCCGAAAGCCAGCAGCTCTTCTGTTATAAATCCCGTATTCTTACGCTTCAGGGCAGCCACCTCAGAAGCATATCGGCTTACATATTGTTGATAATTCTCCTTGATGTTCATACTCCTTATTATTATTTTTCTTCTTTTCCTATTTCTTCTTCTTTCTCTTGTATTATGAATTTTTCTCCATCCAATTTATTATAGGAAATATTCTCCTCTTTCCACTTATCCTTTGCTGCCACCTGATTCTTCGGATATCCGATGATAAGGGTGTTGAGCGGAATCATCATCTTGGACAGATGCAGCAGTTGCTGCATTCCCTCGTATCGTTCTTTCAGAGGATAGAGGGCTGTCCAAACACAGCCAAGTCCCAAGCCGTGAGCCATCTGCAGAATGTTCTCCGTGGCTGCCGAACAGTCTTGAATCCAGAACTCCTGCTCGATGCCTTCCAGCGTCTTGTCCAGACATCCGCAAACCACAATGGCGAGCGGTGGCATGTCTGTATAGCTTCTCACCGATGTACGGATCATAATATTTTCAAAAATCTGATTCTTTTCCATCATTGTTTTTCTATGTGAGTCTTATTCTTGTTTTTACGCGAATCATAGCATTCTTTTAGTCGAATCATAGCATTCCATAAGCCAGTCGAGCACATATTCTTGCTTGATTCCATCATGAAACTGGACGGGGTCGTTGTCCAGAGTGAGCAGATATTTTGGAAAATTGTCGGAGATGGACTTCAGGGGTGCCAATTCTCTCTGCATCGTGGTCTCATCCCTTACGCTGAGCGATACCTGATAGTATGCCTTGTGTTCACCAATGATTACCACGAAGTCTATCTCTGCATCACCGGCTTTGCCTACATAGATTTCTCCGCCTCGTCGTGCTAGTTCCAGATACACGATGTTCTCCAGTACGTGCCCCAAGTCGCCACCTTTGGTGCCATTGATGACTTGGCGCAGACCTACGTCGGCAAGATAAAGTTTCTGTCCAGTCTTCAATAGCTGCTTACCCTTGGCATCGTATCTCTGCACCGGGTAGAAGATATAGCTGTCGGTGAGGGCAGAGACGTAGTTTTCTATCGTATGAGATGTCGTCTTTCTGCCCAGCGAGGTCATGGTGTCGCTGATGCGCTTGATTACGGATATGTTGCCTATATTGTCAGCAAGGAATCTTACCACACTTTGCAACATCATCACATCGGTTATCTTCTTGCGGCTCACCACGTCTTTCAGTACGATGGTGTTGTAGAGACCTGACAGGTATTCACGCACCATCTCTCGGTCTTGGCTGATTTGGGGAATGTATGGGAAGGAACCCAGTTCGATGTATTGGCGATAGGCGAGCTCTCGGGAAGTATGGGCAGGCTGCGTCTGCATGAATTCTCGGAAGGAGAAAGGGAAGAGCTTGATTTCGATGTATCTTCCGGTGAGCAGGGTGGCTATTTCGCCAGAGAGCAGGTAGGCATTGCTGCCAGTAACGTAAATGTCTACGTTGTCTAGCAGAAACAGGCTGTCTATCACTTTTTGGAAATTTTCCACCATCTGTATCTCGTCAAAGAAGAGATAGTTCATCTTGTCTGGGCACAGGTTCTGCTTTACGTGCGCGTACAAAATTTTATAGTCGAGGAACGGTTCGTTGTCGAGATCCTCGAAGTTGAGGTCCTGTACTTGTTCTTCGGATACTCCGTCCGAGAGAAGTTTCTCCCTAAACATCCTCAGCAGCGATGACTTGCCACAGCGTCGTATGCCTGTTACTACCTTGATGGCCTTCTTGTCTCTCCATTTCTCCAGGAGATTCATGTATTCTTTGCGCTCTATCATATTCTCTTTATGTTCTATTTATTCACTTTGCTATTCATTTTGCATTCTATCTTGATTGTTAAAAATGAAATGCGCTGCAAATATACGAAACTTTTTCGAGAAATTTGCAGTGCATTGCAAATTTTTCATGTTTCTGAGTGAAATTTGCAGTGTATTGCAAATTTCTTTCTGTAGAACTGATAACACTTTCTGTAAAACTGATAACCTTTCTGTAATCTGTATATCCGAGAATTTGTATTTATTTAGTTTTATTGCCCGATACATCCTATAGTTTTTATTGCCCGAAACATCCTATAGTATGCGTATATATAAGCCGATGTCGTTGTTATCATACTGATGAGATTCATGCAGGTGAAGGCTGCCTGCTGGGTGTTACCTGCCAGATAAAACACTGCCGCAGGGAGGAGATTCGAGCATAGCAGCCATGCGATGAAAACCAGGACAAGGGCTATGCCCAGTTTGCGCATGTTGCCCCTGTGCTTGCTGCACAGATGACAGCCGGCTACCAGGGAGGCGATGACGGAAATCAGGCCCGTCGTGCTTTCTGTCCAGGTGAGTATGGAAGCCATTTGGGTAATCTGTCCGTTCTGCATCATTGTTACGAGATGAAGATTGAAGCATTGGCCCAGGATGAATGAGAGCACATAGTAAAGTACCATCAACTCGCTGCAGCGTCGTAGCAATTTTACGCCTGCCGGTAGCGTGTAGCGGAATATTCCCCATAAAGCTATAGGGGCGAGCTGCAAGACCAGTTGCTTGATGGTAACCAGGATGGGACTTATTGGAATCAGGATGGGACTTGTTCTGAAGGATAAGCCCGCTTGTCTGCAAACAGAAAATGCCAGCGAAAACAATGCGAAAATGCAATATGCATACATGGCATATTGTGCAATGCGATTTATATCTATAGAATAACTTTTTCTTTCCATAATTCTACGTTTGATGATTTTATAAACAGCTTATCTTGCATAAAGCCATTGCAAAGATACGAAGTTTTTGGGAAATTCTAGCAAAATAGGTGGAAAATGTTTGGCTATGATATATACTTGTTAAAAGAATGGCAGAGAGACCGATAAAAACTCTTAAAAAGCATAACGTATCTTCTTGAATACCAGTATTTGTTGCTATCTTTGCACGGTATATACTAATAACGCTACGTGGATAAATACTAATAGCGCTACATGGGTATATACTAATAGGAATATAAGTTTAATCATGAATCATATGAAGAAGTTTTTTTTAGGATTGGCAGCAGCACTGATGTTGACTGCCTGCAATGAGAACAGACAGCCGGAGGCAATGACCAGCGTTGACTCTGCAAGTGTGGTAACCGATTTGATGATGAGTCGCAGAAGCATCCGTGCTTACAAGGATTCCGTCATCAGCCGTGATACCCTGAACGAGATTCTGAAATGCGGCATACATGCGCCAAACGGTCAGAACCTGCAGTCGTATGAAATCAGAGTGATAGATTCTCCTGCCATCATCGATTCGATAACCCAAGCCGTGGTAAAGGATAATCCTAAGATAGCAGAGCGCAAGGGCTTCAAGAACATCTTCGTGAATGCTCCATGCGTGGTTTGCATCGCCTACGATACGACTTATGATATGGCACAGATTGATTGCGGCTTGCTTGGCGAGAACATCATTCTTGCAGCATGGTCAAGGGGCATCGGTTCCTGCTGCCTGGGCAGTTCTGCCCGTTGGATACTGGATTCGCCATCAGCCAAGCCTTACCTCGACCGCATGGCATTCTCCAAGGGTTACAAACTGCTCTACTGCATCGCCCTGGGTTATCCTGACGAATCGCCGGAGGCAAAGCCAAGACGCCAGGATATGATTAAGTTCATGGATTAGGAGAATAAGATAAATAGAGTTTGATGTCCTGTTTCTGGACATCAAACTTTTGGGAAAAATGAGATAAATATCTTCCCGAGAGTTATTATTGAAAATGATAACCCAATATTTCTTCTTTTTTAATAGAGTTTCCAAAAAAACTTCGTATCTTTGCAGTGGCTTTATGCAAGATAAGCAGTTTTAATATCATCAAGCGTAGAATTATGGCAAAAAAAAGATATCCTATAGGAATACAAACCTTCGATAAGATTCGCACGGAAGACCGGCTCTATATCGACAAGACAGAATATGTTTACCGCATGACACATTCTGACAGCAACTATATATTTCTGGGACGACCACGCCGTTTCGGAAAGTCTTTGCTTGTATCTACTTTACAGAGTTATTTCGAAGGAAAGAAAGAACTCTTTAAGGGACTTGCCATTGAAAAGCTGGAGCAGGATTGGACAGAATATCCTGTACTCCATTTCAGTATGGCTATGGGCAAACACATGGAGAAGGAGCAACTGGAAAGATACCTGCTCTATATCATCGGCTTGAATGAAAAGAAGTTTGGTATAGAAAATGATGCTGTTGATCCGAATGTGAGATTGGCAAACCTGATTATGAATGTGTACAGACGAACGGGAAAGAAGGTGGTCGTGCTCATCGATGAATACGATGCTCCTCTTCTTGATGTAGCACACGAGGATGACAATCTCAAGGATCTTCGCAATATCATGCGTAATTTCTATAGTCCATTGAAGGATTGCGACCCATATCTCCGCTTTGTCTTCCTCACCGGTATCACCAAGTTTTCGCAACTCAGCATCTTCAGCGAACTGAATAATATCACCAATATTTCGATGAACAGGGAATATTCGGGAATATGTGGAATCACCAAGGAGGAGCTGCTCACCCAGATGTCGGACGACATTGATGAATTGGCAAAATCGCTAGGCTCCACAAGAGAAACTGCCATCGAAGAACTGAAAATGAACTACGATGGTTATCATTTCTCTGCCCAATCGTCAGATATATTCAATCCGTTCAGTCTGCTCAACTGCTTTGCCAATCAGGATTTCGGTTCATACTGGTTCGCTTCCGGCACTCCAACCTACTTGATTAACATGATGCGGAAGTTTCATGTCTTACCGGCAACTCTTGGAAAGATGTATGCCAAATCATCAGCCTTTGATGCCCCGACAGAGAACATGACGGCCATAACCCCTTTGCTATACCAAAGTGGCTATCTTACCATCAAAGATTATGACAAGACCAGCAAGCTCTATACTCTTGATTTGCCGAACAAGGAAATCAAAGTAGGATTGTTCGAGAGTCTTCTTCCTAACTATCTGGAAGGAATGTTTGCCCAGAATGGAGATGTCACCATCGCTCAGATGTCTGTGCTTATCCGTCAGAATGATATGGACGGAGCATTACAGCTGCTTCAGACCTTCCTGGGAACTGTGCCATATTGCAATGTCACCAACCATGAAGGTCATTACCAGCAGATGCTGTTTATCATCTTCTCGCTTTTGACTGGCTATGTGGTAGATGTAGAAGTGCACACTCCCAATGGAAGGGTAGATATCGTGCTGTTGACCGACATCCGTCTCTATATCATAGAGCTGAAGCTGAACAGGGATGCCCAGACGGCTTTGCTGCAAATCAACCTCAAGAACTATGCCCAGCGCTTTGCGCTTTGCGGGAAACCTATAGTAAAAGTAGGTATCAACTTTGATTCTGCCCAGGGCAATATAGAGGATTGGATAATTGAAGAGAATGATAAAGATAGCTAGCCTCTTGTAAAAAGAGAACGCACATCAGCTTTTTGTTGGCATCCTTCACGATGGTGAGGTTGTCAATCTGCGAACTTGGGATGATATCGAAGGAGAATGTCCTGGAATCAGCCTCAGAACTAGGCACTGCTCCTCCGTTCACCCATTTATTACACTGGGGTTGCGATGAGGTTGAAAGGCATTGACGAAGCTGCAACAAAGATGTTACGGCATGTTTTTCCTGTAAAATGATATGAGGGTGAGCCATAAATGCATGGCTCACCCTCTTTTGAATTTCTTTGATTCGTAGTTTATTTGTAAGAAGTTTGTGTCATTTTGAAGTTTGATTGAATCCGGTTTTCTCTGCAGACCAGGTTTCCCATTTGCATTTTTCTACTTTCATCTCTGTAAAAGTAGCAGTAAATGAATGGTCTACAGGACTAGCTGCGTATAATCCGAACGAAATTTCTCCATCTCCCTTGACTAAATGAAATGCGCGCATCTGATGAAAATTAACACCGTCTGTACTGGTTTCTATATAGTAGTCACTTTCTCTGCGGCTAAGGCGATACCACATTTCCTTGATAGAAGAAGATATGTCGTGTGTGGCCAATCGGAGTATCCGTTGTTTGTTACAATACTGCCCAATCTTTGATATTCCTCATTCTCGTATTCTATTGATGCCTTCATCCAATTATCACTATCAAGATAGATAGCAATACCGCATTGGTCAAATAGGGCAGAACTATTGAACGATGTCTTGACGGTGAAAGAAAAGAACTTGTCTGAAGTCTTCATTTGCAACACCGGAGCATTGTCATTGCTGAACCCATAATAGGTACGCTGCCAAAGATCTGTGTGAGGTTCAGAAACGATTGTAATCAGAGAGTCTGTAACCGTATATTGTTTTGGCTCTCTAATCCAAAACAGGTTTTCTGCCACAAATGGCTTTAAAATTGAATCTTTCTTTTCCATATTTGATTTATTTTTTGTTGCAGATTGTGATTTCTGCGCATTTTGACATGATAACAGGCTACAGCATGCAAGCAGCAGCCATGTCAGTCTATTAATCCTAACCTTTTTGCTTTATGGCATGCTTCGGTGGTATTATTCACTCGTAGTTTGGCTATGATATTCTGTCTGTGACGATCAACGGTATGCTTGCTTATCTCCAATCTGTCTGCAATCATCTTACTTGACTTTCCGCTCTGTATCATCTGTAATACGATTTTTTCGCGTTCAGTAAGAATGTTGCCTTCATCAATTACAAGTAGTTGCTTCTCTCCCGTAATTGTATTTATCAGATAGGTTCCTCCGCTATCTTCGGGTGTCAGATTGTAGAGACAGAGGGCATAGCTTATCCCTTGTTGCCCGCTTCCTGGGAAATAGAAGATTCGATGTCTCCAGTAGCGGTATTTGCCATCTTTTCCACGCAATCTCATGGTATTCTCAAGATACCATGAAAACATATCTTTGGAATGGGATGATGATATCATGCGGAAAAAGGTAAGTTCTTGCAGGCAACGCTTCTTCCAGTCATCAGGATGAATCCTACTGAAAATTTCTTCTTCCCATACGGAATCAAGCGTCTGTATTGAATTTGATTGACCTAGTCCCAATACTTCGCACGACTTTCCGAAGAAAATATAACTTTTATCAGTACGCAGATTGCTGAATACAGCAATGGAGTTTTCACAGATAGAATATCCCTGTGCAGCAAGACAAAGGCGTTGCTCTTCGTCTCGTGCATATACTCCATCTTTTTGTTGATGGAACTTCTTGATTAATTTATCATCTAATTCTATCATAATCATTCTGTTTGTTTGGTTGCAAAATTAATCAATATTCTTTTGCGCAGCAAATAAATGCTTATGTTTTTTATCATGTATGGTTATAAATCAGTATGGATAAGGTCGTTGTCCGATGTAGCAGTAAGGAAGTAGTGCATCAAAGAAGTGTTTGCCTTTTTGGGGAATTGAAGCTTGAAAACTATCATTAGAACACTAATTTGTGATTAGTCATATCAGTTATCAGACCAGTAAAATTCCTTATGATGTATATAGCAAAAAGACTTCGCTGCAACTTACGTTGAAAGAAAAGACTTGTGATTTGTCAGATATAACAGTCGTTTCCGGTAAAAAGCAGGAAAGTATTCTTGGAAAGGGAGTTCGGGCACCAGGTGATGTTGCATTTCATAACGTTAGAAGCACGAAATATGAAACGGGACCCTTATTTGTTGTAAATAAAGACTATTATGTGAAAACAGCTAAGTTGCGAGTACAAAAATGTACTTTTGCTTCATGCACAATTCGCTTAATCATTTATGAAGTAAAGGGAACAAATTTTGTGCCTGTACAGCATCGACCTTTGTACGTCCGATTATCCGAAATTTCAGATAAGAAGAATTTATCTGTTTGGATAGAAGAACCGTTGAAGCTGGAGCGCAATCATAAATATTATATAGGTGTAGCTGTTATGGCAAGTAGTGGTAATGGCGAAATTCATTTTCCTGCTTATTTCAAGAAGGGCTGCGTAAGAAATCTGTGTACAGATAGGAAAAAGAATTTGCCAGTAACCTTGGGCGTTTCTCTTTATGGTATATCCGCAAAGCATCTTCAGTAATCCCCCACACGCTTACTTTACTCCTTTATTTCCTTCATGTTTGCAGGATTATAGGGAGTCAACTGCTGCATCTCCTGCTCTGTTGCTTCAGGCAAGGAAGGTATCTTGTTTCTGATGCAGAAATCGGTAATGGCGGCAGCTGATTCTTTGGGAGTAGAAGAATCCGGTTTGATGGATTGCTTCTTTTCTACATACTCCTTTTCCGTGATATATAGCTCGGTAATCACATGGATGAGTTGCTGCTGCTTGTCTTTCTTGTGAGAGAAAAGATAGCTGTTGTCAGATTTCTGGAAGAGCAGGTCCTTGAAGGAATAGTAATCTTCAGAACTTATCTGATAGGTTTCCACCACATGGTCGTAGATATCTATCTGGGTATAACCGAAAAGCTGGTGCGTCAGATGCTTGTAGGTAGGAAGCTGGTTGATTTCTATCTGACAAATATTCCGGCTGCTGTCCGTTTGAATACTGCCTATTGTCTGCTGATTGAGCAGGACGAGTTGAGAGCCCAGTGAATCTTTCAGTTGATATTTCTTTCGATATTGCTCAATAAGTGTCTTCTCTTCCGGCCAAGGTCGGAAGGTTCCTTCGTCGCTGACCATGAATGCTCGCTTTTTGTCTTTAGAAACGAGTCGGCTGTTGTGAAGATTTCTTTTGGAATAGGCATTGAGATCCGTCTTTCCATTCTTCAGGTTGATGTAATACTCCACGATGCCGTCGTTGAAGTATTTCATTACAGAGTCGTTGGTCTGGTAACTGCGATAATATCCCTTAAGTCTGATGAAGTGAGGACGATTCCCTGTTACGTTCACATCCTCCAGTTTCAGTATTTTTGTGATATGTCCAGGCATCTTCTCTTCCTTGTTCTGTGCCATGAGACTGGTAGGAAGGAAGAGGAGAAGCACAAACAGATATTTCATATAATGATGATGTTTCATATTGATGATGCTTTAAAAAGAATACTTAATGATGTGCAAAAGTAAGAATAATCAGTTAGATGCGCAAAGAAAATCAGTTATTATTAGGTTAAAACTGTAAGTTAGTAAACGATTTCATACAATTATAATAAGGAATCGTGTGGTTATTGCTTTTCTTTTTGTATCTTTGCAACCGTTTGGCAATTGTGAGTACCAAATCATACATAAAGGAAAAAAGAATATCTAATAAAAAATAAAAAGTAATGACTACACTTACAATTTCTATTATTGTCGTTTTCGTGCTCGGCTATGCACTCATAGCTACCGAAAGCTTGACAAAGGTTAACAAGGCAGCGATAGCCCTGTTGATGTTGGTAGGTTGTTGGACCCTCTACATGATGGATCCAATGCAGTATCTCCAGTTGATGCACCCTGATTATACAGGCGGTGCTGCTGGAATGGTGGAGAAGGTGACCGGAATCATCCAGGAACATCTGGGCGATACCGCCACAACACTCTTCTTCCTGATGGGTGCGATGACCATCGTGGAAATCGTTGACCAGAACGGCGGATTCAACTGGGTTCGCAAGGTGATGAAGACCAAGTCGAAGCGTGCGCTCCTCTGGCGTATCGCTATCCTTACCTTCTTCCTCTCTGCAATCCTCGACAATCTGACCACCAGTATCGTGATGATCATGATTCTCCGAAAGCTCGTCACCGATCACAAGGATCGCATGGTTTATGCCTCCCTCGTCATCATAGCAGCCAATTCGGGTGGTGCCTTCTCACCAATCGGCGACGTTACCACCATCATGCTCTGGAACAAGGGATTGATTACTGCAGCCGGCGTTATCGCCGAAATCTTCATCCCGTCTGTGGTTTCCATGGTGATTCCTGCCCTCATCCTTCAGACCATGTTGAAGGGCGAACTCGTGATGCCTGAGGTTTCTGACCAGCAGAATGCATCGGTCAGCGATTTCACCGAAGGTCAGCGCAAGGCTGTGTTCTGGTTGGGAGTAGGCGGTTTGATTTTCGTTCCTATCTTCAAGAGTATCACCCACTTGCCTCCATTCGTAGGAATCCTCCTGGTATTGGGTGTTCTCTGGACTGCTACTGAAGTTTTCTATCGCGGTTTGCATCGTGGAGCTGATGCCGAGGGCACTCAGAAGCGAGTAACCAAGTTGCTTTCTCGTGTTGATATGAGTACCATCCTCTTCTTCCTCGGTATCCTGATGGCAGTATCCTGCCTGGCTGAGATTGGTGTGTTGACTGCTTTGGGTCAGGGCTTGAACGTCGTATTTGATGGCAACCACTACCTGGTTACTGGTATCATCGGTGTGCTTTCAAGTATTGTTGACAATGTGCCTCTGGTAGCCGGATGTATGGGAATGTATCCTGTGGCAGCCGCTGGCGATATGGCTGTGGATGGTGTCTTCTGGCAGTTGCTGGCCTACTGTGCCGGTGTAGGTGGTTCAATGCTGATTATCGGTAGTGCCGCTGGTGTGGTAGTAATGGGCTTGGAGAAGATTACCTTCGGTTGGTATATGAAGCACATCTCCTGGATTGCTTTCGTAGGTTACATCGCAGGTATCATCTGCTACTGGTTTATCCGCACCTTCCTTTATGCTATCTAAAGGATAAATGTTTTCGCTTACGTGAAAAAGTTTTTTTTGAAGAAAAAGTCTCAAAGTCTCATTTTCTGTTGGAAATATTGACTTAAAGACTTGATAGATAATAAGATAAAAAGAATGAGACTTCTCGGTTCTGGCGTCGGGAAGTCTCATTCATGTATCATAGAAGTATCATTATTTCACTTTTTCTTTACGAGATACTTCATTCCATCTGCAAATCTCTTGTGTTTCAACTCACTCATATTCGCCAGTTTTCTGCCGAATCCCATCAAGCTGTTTACCTTGAGCGATGAACCAATCTGCTTCTTCAGATAGTCGAAAATTTCGGCGGCAGTAAGGTAGTCGCCCTCTTTCTCATCCTCAACCAATTCAAAATAGAGCAGGAAATACTGATCTATCGGCTGGATTATCTCAAACTGGCTGTTGCTCTTCATAATCAGCTTCACCTGCTGCGCATCGAAATAACTCTTTTCGCCATTGTTCAAGGCAGAAAGTGCCTGGGCAAAAAGCTGCTGGTAGTTCGGGCGAACGCTCACGTCGATAGGCCCCGTCAGTTCCACACCGATGAATCTTCGATTGCCGGATGGATCGGAGAGAATATCCTTCATGTTGCTCGTGGCGATGAACGAGGCGAGACGAGGAAATTCCATGACATGACTGCCATACGGAGGCTTGTATTTCAGCGTAGGCAACTGGATGAGGTTCTTCAGGAATCCCTGCTGCACCTGTGGCGAAATCTGGTTGAACTCATCGAGATTGATAACCATAAACTGCGCCATCGCCTGATAAACCTGACGCTTTTCCGACAGAATCAGATTGTCACTATATCCCCACTGCAGTTCCGGCGGCAACAGTCGGCGACAGAAAGTACTCTTGTTGTAACCCTGTTTGGAAATGAGAAGCGGAGCCACCGAGTTGCCGTATTGGCGATGTGAATAGCCGCGCCACTGGTCCACCATACCTAGGAACCAGGTGTAAAACCAGTCAGCCCAGTGAGGATTGGCGGTAGGCACCGTGCGGGCCAAGGCACGGATATGATCCTTTCCATCCCATTTGTCGTAGCACTGGAAGAGATATTCATCTATCGGATTATAATTCTTGATATAATCTGACTCCAGGAAATTACGTACATCTTTGATGCTCACCCGGATATCAGCCAGCTGCACCTCCAGCGTCATACGCTTCTGCACTCTCGGATCCACAGGTTGGTAGCCATACCATCCCTTGTCCTTCGGCAGATATTCCACATATTTCATCACCGTGTTGTATCTGAAATCATATCTGCTTTCCAGCAGTTGCATCATGTTCACGATATTCTCGCGAATACTGTTCTTGTCAACTTTCTTTCCTCCTTCCGGAGCCCTGAAATCAGGAATTGTCTGCTGATTATCATCCGTGCTGGGAGCTGGGCTTTGAGATCGTGCATGGCTATCAATCTTCATCGCCACTGCCTTGCCGTTGAAATAAGGCTCCGCATCGAGCGTCATCATGAAACTGTTGTGAATCGAAGGCTCTTGGGATAGGGTAGAGCCAGCCTCGATAGAAGGTTTCGGACCATCTACAAGAATGGAAGCCTTGACAATAGCCTGATATACAGGGAAAATCTGCTGGTAAGCGATGCGATAGAGATGCTCGGCATCCGCTTCAGATGTAGGCAGGGAATCATTTTCGCCCTGGAATTTTATCAGAACGATAACTGTCTTTCCGTCGGCACCTGTGATGGCGGCAAGGGTAGAAGGCAGAATGGCTACCGAGCGTTTAACGCCCTCCACACCATCCACATCGGTAATGTTGCCAAATTTCAGCAGCAGAATACCGTTGAAAGCCTTCATCTTCAGGTTGTTGTTTTCGTCTTTGGCGAATTCAGCAGCGGGATAGATGTGCATCCATTTCGGCAAATCCTTGTAGCCTTCATAGTTGTTGCTAAGATACGGAATGCTTTCGCGGAAGTGGGTGATAGTCAGTTTGCTATCATCCCTTGCGAATCGTTCCATCAGCTTCTCCATCGTCTTGGTACTTACGAGAAGCTGGTTTTTATTATTTGTATGTACGATAGTTACCTTCATTGTATTTCTGGTTAATGGTTAAGTGTTAACTGTAAACTATAAACTCTTTTCTGTGTTGCCCAAAACTGGTCCCGATTTTTGGGCACTCATTGCCCGCCTTATGGGCACTTGTTGCCCAGCACTTGTTCAGTGGATGCCCGCTTGGTGGGCTGTGGATGCCCGTGTAACGGGCATGGTAGGATCAGCTAGTGGGCACAGAGGGAACATTTGATGAACTGAAAAAGTAGACATATAGTTGCTCTCCTAAACTGGAATACTATACATATTCAGTATAGTGAAACGGGAATGAATACATCTTTAGTTTTATCAAACCGTAACAATAAATACTTGGAAAGATTAGATGTTTGTGAAGTCAATCTCTTCAGAGAAGTGTTCGAACTCAACGTCTTTATATCCGTATCTGGCGAAGAGCTGTTTGATATATTTCTGCTGTTCCGGGAGGAGTTTCAGTTGTCCCAGTTTGTATCGGTAGTATTGTCCTTTGCTACCGAGGTAGTCTCTCATTTCGGCGCGCAGTGTGGGTGCGTCTTTCACTTTCATTTCGGCAAAGAGTTTGTCGAATCCCCATGCCATTTTCACGACACGCAGCGGAGCGAAGTACTTGCAATTCCCGTTTTTCAGGGCATTTGGGAAAATGGCATCTCCTCTATCAGTCTTCTCGTTTTTGTAGAGGCCGGATAGATAGTGGATACACTTGTCTTTCATCGGACATGGTTCGGTGAAGCAATAGGTGATGAGGCTAGGAACGTTTCCGTATTCGAAAGCCTTTTTCAAAAGTTCCTTTTCATCCATATAGGTTATGTTTTTAATGAAACATTTCTATCATAACGAGAAAAGAGGGTATTTATTGCCTGAGAACAGCACTTTTTTATATGTTTTTGTAGCTTATTTCCGCCTATTAATAGCATATTTCTGCTTCTTATTAGTATTTTTATGATGCATTTCCAAGAATTGATGATACTTCCATGATACTTCTTTCGCTATTTTTCGAGAAGCCTCATTCGATAGAATAATCTGAGAACTAGATATATAACATTATTTTTTATATAAATAATGAGACTTTGATACTTTTTTTGAGAAAAAACATTTATACGTATGCGCGCGTTAAATCCTTGCTAATATAAATCAGGTCTTTGCTAATATAAATTTGGTTTTTACGAAACTGAAATTTCATTGAGAAGGAAACTGGATTTTATTCCTGTGTAGGATTTGCT
>ULNH01034446.1_pt1 | contig 15182 bp, 22 predicted proteins | sample 1951871 | NCBI WGS metagenome assembly ULNH01 (sample SAMEA4835572, study PRJEB28245) | human gut metagenome | biome: gut microbiome; material: fecal sample | place: Denmark | collected 2008 | reverse complement strand
CAAAAGCAATTAGAGAACGCCACATGGCAGTTTACAACAAGTATGTTGAGGAAATTGAAGCATATAAACATTATGGGAATAATATATTAGGACACAGTCAGCTCGTAGAAGTAATGGGCGAAAACCCATACAAAGGAGTAATCAATATGTTTGCTCAAGACAATTATGGGTATGATGGTAAACAGTATACATCAATTGAAGCATTACAGATGTGTCTTATTGAACTTAACAGAATAGCTAAGGGTTGTAGTGTAGCATTTCCTTGGAAAGTAGGTTGTGTGCGTGGTGGTGCAGATTGGGATACAGTGTTAGACATGATTTGCTTGGAGTTAAGAGATGTAAAGTCAATTACGTTTTACAAGTTAGATTTGGGGTGATGATATGATACATTATATAACATATAATGATACAGATACTGACAAGAATAAAGTCAATGAATTAAAGGAAGTTTTCAAGACTAAAAACTTTAAGTATGGTATCATAAACATGAACTCATTATTAAGTGACTTTGTTAAATTAGGTGAGAATGATACAGATGTTATACTTGTAACAGAGTTAGACAAGATGGGAAACATATTAAAAGATGCAATAACACCTTTAATTAAGAATTTATCTAAGATAAAAGAAGTGTATATCTTTGTATCAGAAAGTGAATACACTGATAAACAGAGTAAGTTATTGAGGATAGACAATGAATAATAGTGTTAGAGCAGGGTATGAAGAATTAGGTATTGAGGGTTACTATAAAAAACACTGTGAAGATTATAGTAACCCTCATATTAGTATAATAAAAGAACTTATAGATACATCCAATTGCATACAGTATTTAGGTAATAACATATTAGATTTATGTTGTGGCAGTGGAGAAATCACTAATATATTAAAAGATAGTAATTTTAATATAGAAGGACTTGACCCATATACAGCACCAGCATATAAGAAAAACACAGGCAAAGAGTGTTTAGTTTATGATTTTAAGGATATAGTGCAAGGAGCACTTCAAAATAGAAGATATGACACAATAATATGTAGTTATGCAATGCATTTATGTGAAGAGTCAATGTTGAATAATCTGTTATACCAATTAAGTTTAATAGCTAATACACTTATAATTATAACACCTCACAAAAGACCAGAAGTTAAAAACTGGTGGAAAGAGATAGAGTCATTTAAACATAGGGGTATAACATTGAAAATATATAAAACAACGGAGGATAGCAGTGAGTAAGTCAAAGGTAACAGTAAAAGACTTAAAATTAATAGTAAGAATACAACAAGATAAGCAAGGTTTTTACTTTGCTCAAGTGTACAGACCAGAGATATTAGATGATAAAGAATTGTTGTATTATATGAATTGTAACCTACAAATAGGATGGAATACAATAGTAACAGAGTGTCTTACAAAATGGGGATGCAAACACGAAGTTAAACATTGGAAGAAAAAGCACTTTATAGAAATAATAGAAATGTAGGTGTAATTATGACAAAAGTTGAATTACTTGTAAAACTTGAAGAGTTAAGAGAATACATGGGTGGAGATAAGAAAGATACACCTATAAAAAGTGAAAACATTGATGAAGCTATGAGATTTGTCAATGAAATAGATGAGATAGACATTGTAATGCCAGAAGTATTTCCTTATAGTGGTGGTATTGGTTTGCAGTTAGAATGGGAAACACCAAAGATATACTTAGAGATAAACTTTGATTATCCAGTAAACGACTATATTTATTCTGCTTATTTACAAATTAAAAATAAGGGTGTTGAAACATCATTAAGCTTTGAGCATAGAAAAGACGCAGCAAACTTTGTAAAGTTTGTAGCTATGCAATATGCTTTAAAGGTAAAAGAACCCTTAAAGCAAGATGCACCAGTTAAAGAAGTAGAATATACAAAGAATAAATACAATTTAAAATTTAGTGACTTAGCTAAATTAAAAGTGCTAGACAAGAAAGAGTTTAAAAAGCATTCATGGAGAAACAAGCAAATAAAAGCTTGGTGCATTACACGTGATATTGTAGCTAATCCAAAAGATGCATATGGTACATATGATGATGGTTTCTTCTTTGGAGTATATGATGATGGACATATAGAAACTTATTGTACAAGCTATGGAGGAATGTGTGGATATACATTTGAAGATTTCTATACAGATGCAGAAAATGTAGTAGACAAAAGATTACATTCTGAAATACTTAGAATAATTAATAATCTAATTGATTTAGATATATTAGCAAAGGAGTAAATATGAACAGTCAAGAAACATTCTATGAATACATTATGGATTGGCTGGATAAGCTCAATATAAGTTTAGAAGTCACACAGTCAGAATTAAAGGAAGCTTTATCAATAATATCTAAAAAAGCCGTAGCATATGAGATGATAACATCTATTGTGTCAGTAGTAATATTTATAGCAGCCATAGTAATAATGATTACTGTCTTTTTAAAAATTACAGGATGCAAGAATATTAAATCTGGGATACAGTGTGTAAAGAAGCTAGATATAAATAAAAACTTAGATAAGACATTGATAATAATGATAATAGCAGTATTATCATTCTTTACATTAATAGGCATAGTTACACAAGTAATTGATATAATAGAATGCATAGTATTTCCAGAAAAAGTCATATTAGAGTTTATAGGGAGGTATTTATAATGGATACAGAAACAAGTCAAGCATTTGCTAAGGTACTTGAATATATAGTTAATAGTCTAGGTGGAGTTGTAGAAGATAAGGGAAGTGATGTAGTAGAATACATTAAGACATTAGGTTCTGAAATAGTAGCATATAAGCTAGGTATTGCATACATGTGGGAACTTGTAGCAATTATAGCTGCTATTGCAGGTATCATAGTTATAATAGTTGGTCTTGTGAAAGACTCAGAATGTGCAGTGTGGATTGGTGGTATATTCATTGGAGTAGCAGTTATAATAGCAATTGTAAATGGGTATACTATTATTGAATGCAAAACATTCCCAGAAAAAGTCATACTAGATTACATAGAGAGCATGTACAATAATGCAGGATCATCAATGAGATAGGAGAATAAAACATGAGTATATTTGGAAATGATAAAAAATATTCTTGTGAACAGAGTGATACAGAAAAATCACTTAGAGAAAGAGTGGCAGAACTTGAAGTAGAAAGCATGCACAAAAGCGAAGCCATAGATAGACTTGAGAAAGAATTAAGTGATGCTAAAGCAACAATAGGAACTCTAGAGAAATTAAGAGTTTGTCAGGATAGAATAATTAGTGTATACAAGTCAATGTATGACAAAGAAGATACATCAGTTGACAATAGACTTGAAGATTACATTACAAGACAAAGAAGAATATTTGATAACAAAGTAAACCATGGGTTTAATACTACAAACATTTATCAAGAAGCAAGATATATTCTTGAGGAAGTCACAGAATTAATGAGAGCAATTGAAAAGAATGACAGAGAGAATATGATTGAAGAACTTGCTGATATTGTAATATTCGCATATGGATGTACAGAAGTAGCAAGACTGGGTGACCTTGATACAAAGATTTTTGAAAAGATGAAGCTTAATGAAACTAGAAAATACATGATGACACCAGAAGGTGACTTTGTTAAAACAGATTTAAACAGTTAATAAAAAATAAAAATTTACAACTTAAAAATATTTTGTTAATAAGTATGTTGACAAAATTGATTTTCTGATGTATAGTATATTTAGAGGAAAGAAGAAAAACTTTCCTCTAAAAAATTAAAACTAGTTAATTACATTTTGTTATTAAGTATTCAATCATAATAAAAGATTGGTGGTACAAAGTATGGTTTCTATTAAGACAAGTAAAGAGATATTAGTAGCAAAGAGATATTCAGACTTATTTAGTAAGGATGATGACATAGCAAAAAGAGAATTTAGAGAGTACTGTAAGTTATATCATCCAGACTCAAATGATTCTAAAGAAGCAGCTGAATTATTTTGCATAATACAAGAATTATATAACAATAAACATAGAGCAGTTAAAACAAGCAGTACTGTTAATGAAGATATAACATTTAAGGATAAGAAAACAGGCAAAGGATTTTGTTTATCAAATCCTATTATATTTAACAATGGTATTGCAATGGTATATCATACAGCAACTAAGATTGCAATGATATATGATAAAACTTACAAGAAGTTTTATGAGCAATACATAACAAATATAAATAAACTTGAGTATGTTAATGCTGACATGAAGAAAGAATTTGAAAGATACTTTCCAAAAATTATTAAGCATTTTGAAACAGAAGATGGTTCATTCTGTATTTTACTTGATAAAACATCAGAAGTATTATCATTAGGAAAGATTGTTAGAGCATATGAAAGTAAGGGTGAGAAATTTCCAGAAAAACAGGCAGCATGGATACTTAATAGATTATACAATATTGAGTGTTACTTAAACTTCTATGATAAGGTATCAAACGGATTATCCTTAGATAACTTATGGGTTTCACCTGAAATGCATACAATATTATTATACAGCGGTTGGGAATATACAACCAAGTTAGAGGATAGCATGATAGGATGTCCTAAAGATGTTTATAAGATTTTACCTATAAAAGTTAAAGATACTAAGAGGTCACAAACAGTAACAGACCTTGAAAGTATCAAGAGCATAGGTAGAATCTTATTCAAAGGTCATAAAGACCTTGAACATATAAATAACTTTTTAAACTCTGGTACTTCAGATGATGTCTTTAAAGAATGGGATTTATACAGAGATGCAATTAAAAAACAATTCGGAAAAAGAGAATTTATCATTTGGGAAAATGTACCATATTAAAAGAAAGAGAGGAAACACATATGGGCGGAGGTTCATGGACAAAATCATCTTGGAGCAGCTACAAAGCTTCAAGCGGAATATCTAGTGCAAGGAGTGCTAGAGACATTTATACATCTACAACAACAAAGAGTGAGTATTTACCTAAGGGTGTTATGAGAGAATCATGTGATAGTGATGAACACCCTAACTCAACACCTATTATATTAGGTCTTGATGTCACTGGTTCTATGAGTCATGTACTTCATACAATGGCTGATAAGCTTGGAGTTACAATGGGTGAAATCTACAACAGAAAGGTAGTGTCTGACCCACAGATTTGTTTTGCAGCTATTGATGATTACATCACTTCTGATAATGAGTGTTTACAGGTAACTCAGTTTGAGTCAGATATCAGAATTGCAGAACAGATGAAAGAACTCAAATTCATTGAACGTGGTGGTGGAAACAGTTGGGAAAGCTATGTATTAGCTTGGTACTTTGCAGCAAGACATACAAAGTGTGATGCAATCAACAGAGGAAGAAAAGGCGTAATCATTACAATGGGTGATGATGGAGTACAGCCTAAAATTTCTAGAGCAGAAATCATGGATGTATTTGGAGATACATTACAGGATGATATCAGAACATCTGAACTTCTTAACGAAGTAAATAGAAATTGGGAAGTATTCCATATTTCTATTGCAGATGGTAACAGCTATTCATCTAGAGTTAAGTCAGAGTGGGAAGATTTACTTGGTTCACATGCAATCGTCGTAGATGATATGGATAAGTTACCTGAAGTAATTGTAAGCTTACTTCAGGCATTGAACGGTGATTCAGTTGATGAAATCGCAGCTTCTTGGGATGGAAGTACAGCAGTTGTAGTAAAAGAAGCACTTAAGAATCTTGCTATTACACCATTAAATGGTGGTTCTGAAGTGGTTGTATTCTAATATACAATGAAGAATAGCGTGGGTATCTTAAGAAATTAGGATACCCACAATTTTTATATGAAAGGTAGGGCACACTTGTGATTATTAAAACAGTTACTGGAGCAGGATATGGCGATGAAGGAAAAGGGCTTATGACAGATTACTTTTGTGATAAGCTGCACGATAGCAAAGTATTAAATGTAAAAGTAAATGGTGGAGCACAAGCAGGTCATACTGTATGCAGATTGGATAAGGAAACAAAACAATATAAACATTGGGTATTTAGACAGTATGGCTCTGGAACATTTACTGGAGCAGACACATATTTGTTAGATACATTTATGGTAAACTTTTCAGAACTTTTGAAAGAAAGAGAAAAACTTAAAGAAATATATAATATCAATACAAAATTATACATTGACAAAAGATGTAGGGTAACATTACCAGCTGATGTACTGATGAACAGGTGTGTAGAAGAACATAGAACACATCACCATGGTAGCTGTGGACTTGGGATATATGAGACATTTCATAGAAATAATGACTTTAGAGCAATCACAGTTAAGGATATAATCAGAGAGTTTATCAGTGGTAGCGAATTAAAATTTGAAGATTACTTGTATGGATTAGCAAATTCATACTTTAGATATAGAGTAAGTGAAATTGTTGATACAGATAATATAAATGTATCGGACATAGAAATAGATAAAATGTTACAACAGGCTAAGGAAATGAACAAAGAGTTTATAGATTCATTAGTTGAAATAGTGAAATGTGACGATATAGAGTTTGTTGAGAACATTGATATACTCATTAATAAAAATGGATATGATGCATTGGTATTTGAATGTTCACAGGGATTAGAATTAGACCAATACAATGAGAGAAATTTTCCACATTTGACACCATCAAATACAGGATTAATGGATATAGCACACGCTATTACTGATAGTAAAGAACTTGATAAATCAGATATAGAAAATTGTTTTGTTACAAGGTCATATAAAACAAAACATGGGGCAGGTTTCTTTATAGAAGAAAACAGTGATATTCAGTTTCAGTTCAATTTATATGATAGAACAAATCATAGAAACACATATCAAGGAACATTGAAATATGGGCACTTACTATTTGGTAGGATGAAAAAGCTCATATTTAATCAAGTAGAATACTTTAACAATAAGATTAAAGACAGCGGCTGTAAAACATCATTATCATTATCTATAACACATCTTGACCAGACTAATGAGTGTTTAGTGCTTGATAGTGGTTTAATAAACTACAAAGATATGAATTTTGAAGCATTTGATAAAACATACTTTTCATTTGGAGAAAAAGCAAGTGATGTTATTTAATTGATAAATAACATCAGATAAAAGGAACACTTTTCATGGTGTTCCTTTTTTATATACATATAGTATATTATAATATAGTTAAAAATAATTGAATTTTGGAGAGATGTAGATATGAGCATATTCAATTTATATAAATACAGAATTATAGTAAAGGGAGACACAAAGGAATATTATATAAAAACCATAGATAAAAATTACAAATACACACTAACATCCAATAGACAAGAGGCTAAAAGTTACTTAAGATTTGAAAAAGCATTGTCAGTCTTAAATAAATTAAGAGAGATAGAAGGAAATAAAGAAACTACAAAGTTCCTTTTAGGATAATCAATTAGATAGGAGAAATAAAACAATGAAACAAGTTATTATAGCAAGAAAAGACTTAAACATGTCAGCAGGTAAGTTATCAGTACAAGTAGCACATGCATCAGGAGCATTTTTACTACAAAAAGTAAAAGATACTGCAAAGTTCAATTTTGATACAGATGAATATGATACAAAATTTTTATCATTTGACAAAGAAACTTATGAAAATTGGATAAACGACATTTATAAAAAAGTTGTTTGTGCAGCAAAAAATAAGAATGACTTACTGAAACTTGTAGATATTGCAGAGCAGTTAGGGTTAAAGAAAGATGAAGATTTTTGGATAATCAAGGATTGTTGTTTAACAGAACTCGAACCAGAAGAATTAGGCGATGTTGGTGGAAAGTGCGTTCCTGTAACAACAACTTGTATAGGTTTTAGACCATTAGATGATGAAACATGCAACAAATTAACAAAGAAGTATCAATTATATAAATAAGGAGACCATTAATGAATAATTGGAGAACAGGTAATGGTATGGTTGGTAAAATATGGGAAATAAATAATTCAAAGTTAAATACTAATCATAACATAGAATTAACTAGAAATGGCTTAAATGAATTTATAAAATACTTATATCAAATGCCAGATAGAAAAATTCACTTAAGTTGTAGCGTATTTAAAAATACACCAAAAAGCATTACAATAGGTATACGTTATAGAAATGGAGATAATATAACAATAAATGCTGACAAAAAGCCAAGAGTAAATAGTTGGATATATTTAGTTAATAATCAACTAGAATTTAATTATCAGAAAGACATGATAAATTGGTTAAAACAATATAATGAAAAACAATTAATAGGAGGTTAAAATATGGGATATTTAATAAGAATAATGTACGGCAAGGAAAATCCTGCACACATAAAGAGGTTTAGGTTTGAGTCTAAATCAGAAACAGCAGATGCTGATTTTGATAAAGCAGTCAAGGAAATAAATGAAATATATCATACAAATGGAAGATTTAATACTCAGGAAGAGATATTGGAACACTTTAAAAAATATGGATTTTCAAGAATATCACTTTAATAACATGGAGGAAAAAACAAATGGGATATAGAGAAACATTTTTTAATAATACACCAAGCATGATGGGTAAATATCAATGTTGTAGATGTGGTGGTTGGTTTCCAAAAAGTGAGATAGATGTAGACCATAGAATAGCTAAGAGACTTGGTGGAACAGACGACTTATGGAATTTACAAGCAATGTGTAAACATTGTAATCGTAGTAAAGGAAAGAATACATCAGGTGTAGAAGTAGCAGAAACATTAGTGGCAGGAACAATATCAGGTTTAATGAATGGTGGAGTCGAAGGTGGAGTTGTTAACTTAACACGACTTGGTAAATCTGTAGCGAAGCAAAAAGTAAAAGATGCACTTGGAATTAAGTACAAGAGATAGGCGGTACATGTAATGTTTGGATATAGCATACACAGTGTTACAGTAATAAAAGATAATATTAAAGATTCACTTAATAAATGTGGTATTAAGGCACAGGTTCGATTAGAGAATAACAATAAAGTAATTAGTGCATACAATAAATTTGATTCATTACATCCTGAACATTTATATCTGTGGATAAGACTATTACCTTACGGTGACACTGGAAAATACATAGCAGACATATCAAACATAATATTGCCAAACAGTAAAAGAGGTTGTGGTACATTCCAAATAATATATAATAGACTAAGAAAATGCAAATACATCGAAAAGGTAAGAATTATAAGTCCTTGTACAGATTCTATGTACAAATGGATAAAAAAGAATAAGCTTAAGGAGTACGAACCTAGTATATATGTTTAATAGGAGGTAACAAAATGTTTGGTATATTAAATATGTTTAATAAATACAGTAACTCTGGCAAAGAAAAACACAAACATGTAAGTGGTAATACTTACATTCATGATGAACCTGTAGGAAATATATTTACATGTACACATAAATTCAGAGACTTACATGGTAGAATATATGGTTATAGAATTAAAGATAACTATTGCAATGAAACAGACTATGAGGCAGCTGTATTAAAAGATTATATACGAAATGGAATGATTGAGGTAACAAACCTTAAGCTAACATCAGATGGCAGATTAATTGATGCATCACCTATAAAAGAAGAACTAAAGGTAGATGGTATAAGCAAAGCAGATAATTTTGATTGGCCTGACTATGATATGGTTGAAATAGATAGAATATTCATAGATGACCTATATAAAATTATAAAAGATACAGCTAAAAATGTTAAAAATGCAGAGTTAACATTTGTAAGAGTAAATAAAGAAAATGTTAATAGCTTCTTAAATAAAACAGAAACATCAGGTTATAAGAAGTATTTATTTAGAAATACAACAGTATTGTTAATAGGTAACAATGATAAATATGTAATTGCAACATCTGCAAAAATGAAATTAGCAAATACATATGTAAGTGGAGCATCTAATGGTGTGTTTGAGGGACTTAAGTTAAAGAAACTTGTACTTAAAGATATTGATTCAAGAAGCACTGAAGATATGACAAGCCTATTTGCATTCATAGATATTGATGAATTAGACATAGCATCTATAGTAACTTGTAGCTGTAAGAGCATGAGTCACATGTTTAATGGTGCAAAGACACAAAGATTGGATTTAACAAACTTTGAAGTTGATTATGTAAAAGACTTTACTAATATGTTTGCACATTGTGATACAGAATTAATCTGTAATAACAGTAAAATACTTAATGAATGGAATAATAGACAAAGATAATTATGATTTTTAAGGTTTTGAAATTTTTTAAATTTTGAAAATCAAGATGCATTGGTGGAAAAATTTGGTAAGCATTTCAGATACATTGAGTAAAAATTACCCGCATTTTTTCATGGGGTAGTGAGTTGGTGGTAGAAAAAATTATTTTCATCGACAGATGAAAACTATTATATACAATGGGTTCTTGTTATGTATGCATTAATTTTATTGAATTATAATCCATTTAATGTATTCTTTGAAAGAGAGGTAGTTACACATGTACAGTTATATAGGAAAATCCGAAATAACAGAGCTAATACAAAATTATAGGAAAGGGATCATAATAGAAAATGTAGTAACGAATGATATAGATGAATATATCAATAGTTTATTTGTTATACTTAGAAATAAGGGTATGAATACCAACATATTTACACAAGCTAAGATAAAAAGGATTACCAATAAAAGTAGTATAAATCATAAATATAAGTATATAATACTATTAACTATTAGAAAAGACAGTAAAATAAGTATTAAAGAGTATGAAAATATTGAAAAATGCATACAAAATATAGTACCTTGCAAGACAATTCAAGAGTGGATGAAAGCTAAATATTTAAGATAACATTACAGATAAATTTATAACATGTCAAATCTCTTTTTTATATTATAGGTAATAATATAGAAAGGAGATTTTTTACAATGAATGTTAGTGGTAACAAGAAAGCATTATTTAGTATGCATGGTGTAACTGAAGTCGACAAATGCTTACAAGCATTGGAAAAGTTAGCTGATATACATGATTTTGATATTGATACACTAAATAATATATCAGAAACAGGTGGAATATATGTGAAAGCTAACGGAACTATTTTAGAATACTTTGATAAATCAGCAGAAGAATCAGCTAAATATAAGCTTGTACCAACGGGATTAAAGTTTAGGTACAGTGAGTATCCTTTATTTGCAGCTTTTATTAAAATACATGGGCAATGGGAAGGTTGCTTTGTTGGAACTGGAACAATGTTATTTGATATGTACAAAGACCATTATAATGGAGAGTTTAATCTTGATTATCAAGATGTTTTTGGCGGAGAAAATAGGGTAAGAGACCTAATAGGGTTTGGTTTGATTGAGATATTAGATAATAATACAAATGAAAGTAAAGAAGAAACAGTTTATTCAAGTGAAGGTAGTATTTCAAATCAGTTAGAAGTTGCTCTTAACAAATTAAAGAGCAAAATAGAAAAATCAGAAACAACATCTAGTAGTAAAAACAGCAGAACAAAACATAAGAATAAGGCTCAAAGAAAAGCAGAAAAACTTCAAAAACATTTAGAAAGAGTCAAGGAAAAGGAAAAACAGCAGAAAGAAAAAGAAGATGAACTTAAGAGACAACAAGAAGAACAAAAAAGACTTGCAGATGAACTAGCTAGAACAGAACATGGTGTCGTATGGGCACAGGTAATTCCTATGGAGGAAGTTCATTTTTATTTTGAGGACAGCGCAACTAGGGAATTTAATAACAGGGTTGAACAATATATTAATAGTAATGAAACACATGAAACAGTTGAAGAAAAAACAAACACTTTGGCAGATGTCATTATAGATGTTGTAAATGATGTAGTAGTAAAAGAAGAGGTCATAGAAAATAAGAATATCAATATTGAAAATTGTGATGAACAGGATATTATTAGTGACCTTGACCATGATAACTATATAAAAACAGAGTCTGAAAAATATCGTATGCAAATTAAAAATGATATAATCAACGATATTTATGAAAGATTACTAATTAAAGAAAATTGGAAATTCAATAGTAAGAATAGATTAGGCTTTTATTTAAGAGGTATTTGCTTATTTGTTTGGAGAGAACAAAAGAATAATCCAGAACTAATAAGAGGTAATGGATACACATTTTCAGATGATATGAAATACTGTATAATAAATACTGGACTCATGGATACATATGGAAATTTCATTTATTTGATAGACCATTCACCTAGTGTACCTGACTTCTATACTAAAGTAGTAAGTATCATGTATAATAAGGCAGCATTACTTAAGTTTAATTTTGATATAAACAATGTAAAATATTTACCATCACCTATTAAGTTTGTGAATAGTAATACTGAACTCATATTTGATGCACAATATGATGATTTTGACTTAGATGATACATCTCATTTATTCCATATAATCAATGAGAGAATAGGGAGATTTCCTGATAAATATGCAAAAGAATCACCATTAGTAATTTGTGAGCGAATAAAATCGGCAATAAGACAAGCTACATTGATTTCACAAACAGATTATAAGTATGTGGTACCTAAGTATGATTTTTCAAGAAAGCAAATACAATTTTTAATACCATTATATTTAGATAACACACTTGATACTTCACCTGAATTAACACTGGTGGTTGGTAAACAATTAAATGGAATTTGGTCAATATATACTGTATTATACAGTGATGATGCATACGATGATGCTAGGTTAATTTCAAGAGCAAGTGACTCTTGGTTAAATATGAAAAAACGTGGAGGAATTTAAGTATGAGACTATTTAGTAAAGACAAGAACAAAGCAAAAGATGAAAAAATCATCTATATTTTCGTAGCAGCATGCTTCATTTTAGGACTAGCACTTATTATAGCTGGTATGTCAATGGGAATGAACTCATGGCTTGTTACATCAGGAGTTTTACTTATGGTTACATTTGTGATGTTTGTACCATCTATTGCATATAATATTATGAGGAACTCTAAAGATGAATAGAGCAATATCAGCTTTAATAACTACTGTGATAATTATGATGATAATACCTATTATTGGTATTATTATCAACTGGATTACAGATAAGATAATCAGATTTATCTACAGACATTTTGGCAGATTAGTAACATTATTAATAGCAAATTACTTAACATTTGTTGGTACAATACATCATGAATTAGCTCATACAATCTTTGCATTTTGTACCGGTGCAAAAATTATAAAGATTGATTTATTTTATCCAGCAGGGCATACACTTGGAAAAGTAATATTTAAACCTCGTGGAAATGCAATAACTAAGTCAATTCAGTTAACAATGTCAGCTATAGCACCTGTAATACTTGGATGTATAACAGAATACTTTTTAATAAGTTATGTATCAGCAAATTCATTAAGTGGTATAGCAAGTTTTGTAATTTATTATTTGATAATTTCTATTCTGTTACATATGACTATGAGCAAACAAGACATTGAAAATGCAATTAAAGGATTACCGATTTGCACAATCATTATATATTGGATAGTATTTGCAACAAGATTCAATATATTAACATTATTTAATATGTAGCAATCATTTAGCAAGATGCTAAGAACTTATTTTAGTGTCTTGCTAATATTTTGTGTAAAATTATATTATTTATTTGGTTTTAATATAATTATTGTAGGAGGCAATAAAATTATGGCAAAATTCATTGTAATTGATGGTTTAGATGGTTGCGGAAAAGCAACACAGACAGAACTATTAAAGCAGGCACTTGAGAAAATGGGAAAGAAAGTAGTAAAAATTACATTCCCTAAATATGATAGTGATAGCAGTGCACCAGTAAGAATGTACTTAGGTGGAGAACTTGGAAATGACCCAGAATTATTAAACCCATACATGTGTGGTAGTTTCTATGCAGTTGATAGATTCATTCAATATGTAACAGATTGGAAAAAATACTTTGATGAAGATGATAATACAGTAATTATTTCAGATAGATATTTGAGTGCAAATATTATACATCAGGGTGGAAAGATAAAGAACAGAGTAGATAAATATGACTACATAAAATGGTGTTATGAATACGAGTGTGGTTTATGTGGGATTCCTCAAGAGGATATAACTATTATACTTACAGTAGAGCCTAATGTGAGTCAGAAACTCATGACAGAAAGATATAATGGACATGAGGAAAAGAAAGATATACATGAGGCAAATATTGAATACTTAAATAATTGTTATAATTCACTTAGTGAAACACTAGATATCATTAAACATAATAATATAGCAAATTGGGTTCACATTGATTGTACTGAACATGCTATGGATAGTCAAGGAAATGAATTAGAGCCGAGTATTCAGAGTAAAGATTACATTCATGAGAAGATAATGTATTACGTAAATAAGATAATAGACTAGTTAGTAAAAATAATGTCTTACATTATAACTAGTTATGATAGTCATTAAACAATATAAAATTTTTCAAAAATGAATTTAACAAAATATTGTGGTTCAAAAATTTATATGGTACTAGATATAGTGCTTAAGAGTAAATAAGATAATAAATTTTTTAGAATTTAAGACAGGAGGATTATAAACGTGTCAAGCATTGATGTAATTAAAAGGGACGGTTCTGTAGAGGATTTTGACGTTGAGAAATTATCTGATTCAATTATGAATGCAGCATTAGCAGTTGGTGGAGAAGATTATGACCTTGCTGATGAAATTGCAAATAACATATTAGATATTTTGGAGTCAAATGAAATTGAAGAAATAAATACTGAGGACTTACAGAATATAGTAGAAAAGACACTTATTGAAGATGGTCATGCAGCAACTGCTAAAGAATACATTCTTAAAGCAGCAGACCGTAACAGAATGAGAGAGATGGACACAGCTCTTATGAAGTCTTTTGAGGAAATTACTTTTAAGTCCGAAGAAGATAGTGAAATTAAGCGTGAAAATGCTAATATTGATAGCAGTACAGCTATGGGAACTATGCTTAAATATGGTAGTGAGGGTGCAAAGAACTTTAACTTACTGTACATGATGAGTGAAGATATAGCAGCAGCTCATAAGAATTGTGACATTCATATACATGACCTTGACTTCTTAGCATTAACAGAAACATGTATGCAGATACCTTTAGACAGATTATTCCTAGGTGGGTTTAATACTGGACATGGTTTCTTAAGACAGCCTGGTGGTATTAGAACAGCAGCTGCATTAGCAGCTATTGCAATTCAGAGTG
>ULNH01016668.1_pt1 | contig 15499 bp, 9 predicted proteins | sample 1951871 | NCBI WGS metagenome assembly ULNH01 (sample SAMEA4835572, study PRJEB28245) | human gut metagenome | biome: gut microbiome; material: fecal sample | place: Denmark | collected 2008 | reverse complement strand
GGCAGTATCAGTTTTGAAAACGGACATTAAAATACCATTTATCCAAAGAGATCATTCATCCTTACCTCACTATTCACCAATCCACTATGCATATTCTGCTTCACCCCATAAGTCGTGATGAAAGTATGCAGCAATGCCTTCTTCGTCTTGGTCGCCACAGAGAAGGAAGACATCCTGTCACGCAGCCGCTGCTCATAGCTGGCATCTATCACAAACTCATCCTTGGCATATTTCATCTCACAGATATTGATAGCTCCATCAGCACGGTCTATCAGCATATCTATCTGACCTCCTCGCCATTCTGCACCAGTAGAATCTACAAAAGGACGGCAGGACCAGGAATAAACATTCGCCAAAACACCAGAAATACCCAATGCCTTCTTGATCTGTGGGATATGATGTAGGCATACCTGTTCGAAAGCATAACCGCTCCAGGCTGTTCTACTTCCCGAATTGCGCATGTTACTCCAGAAGTTTTTATCCTGCCCACTGTTATTTGCCACAAAACGGGTATAGAACAATGAGTATAAGTCAGTTAACTGATATAGGGCATCCCTTTCACTCTTTCCTATGGTAGCATATTTTCTGATAAAATCGCATTTTTTCAGATTCTCCAGGATTTCTGATAACTGTCCACCACCTTTCAGTTTCAACTCATCCATCAATTCCTTACGGGTCATCCCCTTCATTTTTTCAGAAAGCACCTCTACTATCTTGCGATAATACTTGGAGTCATTAAAGAGGGAACGGAAGAGGAAATCGAATTCTCCACGTAATGGCGAATCCTGCGAGAAAAACAGTCTGTCGATGCACACGTCTAACGGCACACCACGCTCCAGCATATCAAGATAATAAGGAATACCACCCAATATCATATACACATCCAATACCTGCTGGCGGGTAAGAGCAAGGCCTTTCAATTCGTTTAAGAACAGCTCTGTCTCGCCCAGAGAGAATGGAGCCAGATAGATCTGCCGGGTAACGCGACCATACAATCCGCCCTTATCGCCTATAAACTTAGCCAACATCCACGTGGTGGAAGAGCCACAGACGATAAGTTTCAGTTGAGGGACCATAGAAGCCCATGAATTCCAGAAATAACTGAAAGCTGCGATAAAATTGCTTTTGGGCGTATCCATCCAAGGCAACTCATCAAAGAACAGAACAATCGGTTCCTGCAGAGATAAGCCCGACAGATATTCACGCAAAGCAGCAAAAGCCTCAAACCAGGTTTTCAGCTTGGGCACGGTCTGCTTAGCATACTGCGCCAACGCCATCCGAAACTGCTCCAGCTGTACAGTACGGCTCACTTCATACATACCAATAAAGGAAAAGGCAAACTGGTCGTTGAACATTTTTCGAACCAGAAAAGTCTTTCCTACGCGCCTACGACCATAGATAGCTATCAGTTCTGCCTTATTGCTTTTACAACGTTCCAGAATGAGTTTCTGCTCATATTCACGTCCTATTATTCCGTTTGCATCCATAACTTTCTGATTTTATTTCATTTATACTAAATCTTACGGTGCAAAGATAAACAAAAAAAATGAAATCTGCAAGGATAGTACCGCCCTAACTACCTTTTTTAACATAGTTAGGGCGCACCTATAAACGATAACACCGCCCTAACTACCTATTTTTATATAGTTAGGGCGGTGCTATCGCAAATACATCCCCTCTTCCTCCCCTATCTCATAGGGACAGTTTCTGTTTTGAAAATGGACATTAAAGGGAGTAGGCTTCCACATTCTATGAGAAAAATGAGTACAAGGTGAACACCTATTGTCCGCAAGCCTTCACCACGTAAAAAATAGAACTTTTCCCTCATAAAAGTTTGGTGGTATCATTTTTTTGTTGTAGCTTTGCAAATGAATTAATTCGATGACGCAATGGCAAGAAAATTATATCCTATAGGAATTCAGACATTTGAGGAAATCCGCAAGTTGGACAACCTCTATATCGACAAGACGGAATATGTCTATCGTATGACTCATACGGATGGAACGTATTTCTTCTTGAGTCGCCCACGCCGTTTCGGCAAATCGCTGCTGGTTTCTACCTTCAAAAGTTATTTCGAAGGAAAGAAGGAACTCTTTGAGGGTCTTGCCATCGAGAAGCTGGAGAAGGAGTGGAACGAGTATCCCGTGCTGCACTTCGACCTGAGCAAGGGTAAGCACATGGAGAAGGAGCAGCTGAATCGTTATTTGTTGGATATTATTGAAAAGCAAGAGGCAAGGTTCGATTGCATGAGCAATAAAATAGATGTTAATATTCGACTTGACGATTTGATAAATGCCGTTTATCAGAAGACTGGCAAGCAGGTGGTGGTGCTCATTGATGAATATGATGCTCCGCTGCTGGATGTGGCGCATGAAAAGGAAAAACTAGATGAGCTCCGTAACACGCTGTGCAACTTCTATAGTCCTCTGAAGGGAAATGAATCAAAGATCCGCTTCTTATTCATGACGGGTATCACGAAATTCTCGTCGTTCAGCATCTTCAGCGAGCTCAATAATATCACGAATATCAATATGGACGAGCCTTATGCCGGCATCTGTGGCATCACCAAGGAGGAACTGTTGACCCAGATGAGTGATGACATCGATGCTCTTGCCGAGCATCTGGAACTGAGCAGGGAGGAGACTATCCAGGAACTCAAAGACCATTATGATGGTTATCACTTCTGCTGGCCATCGCCTGATGTCTTCAATCCTTACAGCCTGCTCAATTGCTTTGCTGATGGCAAGCTGAAGGCTTATTGGTTTGGATCCGGTACACCTACTTATCTGATTGAAAAAATGAGGGAGTTTCATGTGTTTCCATCGCAGTTGGGGCGAGTGAGGGCTAAGGCTTCCTCCTTTGACGCTGCAACGGAAAGAATGACTTCGCTCACTCCTCTGCTGTATCAGAGTGGCTATCTCACCATCAAGGACTACGAAAAGAAGATAGATGTTTATACGCTCGACTTTCCTAACAAGGAGATTGAGGTGGGACTGTTCGACAGTTTGTTGCCGGGCTACCTTGGATCGGGAATAGATATGGGTAGGGTTGTGATAGCAGACATTTCTTCCTATATTAATAGTGGTAAAATGGATGAAGCCCTGCAAATGCTGGCTGATTTCCTGGAAACCATTCCATATTGCGACAATACCAACTACGAGGGGCATTACCAGCAGATGCTTTATATCATCTTTGCCTTGCTTACTGACTACAATATTATTGTGGAGCAGCACACGGCTAAAGGGAGAATCGACATCACGCTGGAGACTGCCGACACCATCTATGTGATGGAACTGAAATTCAACAAGAGTGCCGAGGAGGCTCTCGCCCAGATAGAGGCAAGGCAGTATGCCGATGCTTTCAAGATGAGCGGCAAGAAGGTGGTGAAGGTGGGCTTGAACTTCTCTATCAAAGACGAGGTGAATACTCTGGAATGGGTGATTTCCTGACACTGAGGGGGTTAGCCGATGGATTACGATTGACTTTCACAAATTCTTAAACCGACCTTCCCCCCTATCTCATGGGGACAGTATCAGTTTTGAAAACGGACATTAAAGGGGGTGGACTTCCACATTTCACAAGAGAAAAGAGATGGGAATTGCGGCAAGCATTCCCCTATATATAATAAGGTGTAAGCTCGGGAATACCTATCGGGAAAGGAAGAGGTAAACAGGCTTCAGCAGGAGAAAGACACTCCTCTCCAACTACGCCTCCTAAAAGTTTAAGAAATGATAAAAAGAGCCTTTTTGGGCATTTTTCACTAAAAAAAATGCATTTTTAGGGCAATTGATCCAAATCAAGGCAAAATTGAACCAATTTGAACCAATTCAGTTTCATTTATTTTATATATCTTTGCACCCAAATATGAGTTAGTTATCAACGTAAATTGATATTCTTAACGATTGTATAAAGTAAATGAAATTATTCTTATAGGGGATATGACAATACTACTTATCATATTAATAGGAATCGGAATATTTGTACTTCTCGGCATTCTAGGCTGGGGAATACAGCTTTTGGGATTTCTCGGAGGACTCTTAGGTGAAGGCATCACTGGATGCATAGGATGCTTCATCAAGTTCTTTTGGGTGATTCTGCTAATAGCTATATTTATTGCGCTGATACAATAACCAGTCATTTAATCTTAAAAACAATAACCATTATGACATATTGCAAGAAATGCGGCGCAATGCTGCAACCGGGAATGAAATTCTGTACAAAGTGTGGACAACCTATTGACTTGCAACCACAGGCTCCAACCCAGCCACAAGGAGTTAGCAAGCCTCAACGTCCTCAACCACTGAAAGCTATGGCTCCTCAACAGCCTATGAAGCCTCAACCTATGAGACCTCAAACACCGGGTATGCCCCCAAAACCGATGCAGCCCCAGCGCCCAGTAATGCCTCAGGCTCCACAGTCTCCTCAGGCTCCACAGTCTCCACAAGCCAGCAAGGGTATGTTCACCAATGCCGTTCGCTCTGTAGCAAACGCCATGACTGGTGGGGCGCTCAATCGCCAGATTGCAGAAGAACAGAGAAGAGCCGTTAACCAGCAAGCTACTGAAAGCCAGTCGGAAATCCGTGATGCCAGAAATGCGCAGCAGCAGGCTGAACAGGCACAGATTGCAGCCGAAAGAGAAGCTGAACGTAGCCGCGACCGCCGCAGTATGGAAGCTGTTGATGGTGTTGACGTGGTAAGAGGCAAAACCATCTGGAATATCCAACCAGGAGAAATCGCTCGCAAGATTAGCGAACGAGAACTCGACGAAATAGAAAAACTGAAAGGTATCATCGTTCAGGAAGGTTGCACCGCCATCATTTTTGCCAATGGTGAGCTGGTTTCAACCCTCTCAGCAGGTGCATACCTCTTTTATAAGTCTGTAGAAGAAGAGCAGGCTGCTATCAAGAATGCGGTAGAAAAGGCTGAGAAAGATATGGCTGAAGCCGAAAAGCGTGAACGAGACCGCAAGCGCCAGGCTGAGCCTACCTTCCGCCAGCTCGGTATCGTAGGAGAAGTAGGCCGTGGCTTCAACTGGCTCGGTCGCATCATCTTCGGCGAAAAGAAAGGTGAACAGAAAGAAAAAGCCAAGAAGCGCCAACTGGATTATGCCCGCATCTTAGCCCGCATCACCCAGGCTCCTATCCTGTCGGTCTATATCGTCAGCAACCGTTTCATCACCCTCACCTTCGGTGGAGCAATGAACGAGAATGGCAAACTTGCCTTTCAGCCATACACCATTCCGATGGGCATCCATGATGTACAGATTGGAGTATCTCTCCAGATGAGCATCAGCGATATTCATACCTTCGCCACCAATTACCTTACCGACCGCAACAGCGTAACAACTAGAGAATTACAGCAGTTGCTCAATGGTACCATAGAAACCTTGTTGCGCCAGGAACTCCGCAACCAGAACTACGAGTCTGCCGGACTGACTGCAGAAACAGTAAATGTACTGAAAGAGAAGATCCGCCAGACCATCAACCAGCAGGTATTCGGCATAGAATGCACTCAGGTTCTGAATATCACCGACAGCAACCAGGACTTTGAGCGTTTCCGTCAGATAGAACGCCAGCTTTACAATACAGAGAAGGAACTCGACTTCATGCACCGCACCGGAGAATTCCGCAACCGAATGGAAGTAGAGGCCAACTCCCAGCAGATTTCTTCTGCACAAAACGCCGAGGATCTGCGCCATACCCTCCAGGGTATCAACAAAGACCAGCTGCTCCATGATGATGAGTTGGAGGAATTCGTCCAGATGCTCGAAAGTCAGAAACGCATCCGCCAGGCAAAGACCCAGGAAGAGGAGTTCGAAGCCCTGGAAGACCTCCGCAAGAACCGTCTGGTCAAGCAGGAGGATATGGAAGTGCTCGAAGATGAGCTTGCCCACAAGAAGATTCCTCGTGAGGAAATCACGGAAATCATGCGCATCCAGAGCCTGCAGAACATCGACACAGCCCGTCTGAAGGCAGAATGGGCACTCGATGATTCCCGCACCGACCACGACTGGGAACGTGAAGATCTGGAACGCCGCCGCAACTGGGGCATCGAAGATGAAGAGCGTGAACGCCAGTGGATGCAGGAAGAAAAGGAATACAACCGCGACTTCAACCGAAAGGCGAAGGAGGATGATTACGACTTCCAGCAGATGATGCGTCAACGTGAACTGGATAAGGAAGACCACCTCCTGGCACGTAACGAGAAACAGGAAGACGACCGCCTTGCCTATGAGCGCAACCGCCAGGAAAAGATGGACGATGACCAGTTGGAAGCCAACCGCCATCAGCGTCAGATGGACAAGCTGCAGCAGATGGCTCAGATGCAGGCACAGCTCGACCAGCAGAAATATCAGCACGAAGAAAACGTAGCCACCATTCAGAGCAATGAGCAGATGAATCGTGACAACCATTTCGCCAATATGACTGCCGAACAGATTCGTGCTGCGCAGCTCTCCCACCTCACCGGAGATGCTCAGGTAGCTATGGCAAATGCCTATAGCGGTGAGAAGGAAGCCGAAAACCTGCGACAGACCGCAGCAGAAAAGGAAGCGATGATGCAGCAGATGCTACAGATGCAGCAGCAGAACAGCAATGCCCAGATGGAAGCCATGATGAAGATGGCCGGCATGATAAAAGATACAGCCACCGGCATCAGCGGCGCCCAGCAAAGCCAGCAGCAACAGCGCATCAATCAGCTGGAAGAGGAAAACCGACGCCAGCAGGAGCGAGTAGATCATACCCAGGATGTGGCTATGAACAACATCTCGCAGGTAAGCACTGCTGCCGCCAAGAATCTGAACGCCTTCAATGGCGGACTCGGTGGAAATACTGCAGGAAGCCAAGCAGCTCCACAACAGGCAGCTCCACAACAGGATTTGATAGAATGTCAGTGCTACAACTGCGGACATACCATCCACATTGCACCAGGCACTCCAAACTGTCCAGACTGCGGCGCACCTTTCCAGTGGTAAGCCCTCTCCAGAAAATGCAACAAGAAGTCTAAACATATAAAGTAATCAGACTATGAGCGATATTAAACTTGATGGTGATGCGGCTGTGGTAGGCGGAATCCATTCCGACTCCCACAATACGCAAAACAACTATAACACCTCAACAACAACCCATACCACCAACAACAGTACGGTTAACAACCAGACTGTATATGAGGCACAGAAGACTCAGACAGAGATCTATCAGCAGAATGAAACTCTCTTTCTGCAGGCTGTGCAGGAACGACTGGTGGATGGAAAGTTGGATAATCAGAAGTTGGCAGAGCTCAACCAGTTGAGCATCCAATGGCATATTGCTCCCCTAAGAGCCAACCAGATCATAGATCAGGTACGTCAGAACATCCATATCCTGCAAGGCAGCAAGGGTAACGAATTCCTGGCAGAGCAGATTCTGACCGAGGTTTTCAATGCCATCCAGACCAACCATACCGACATTCTGAAACGCAAGTTCAACAGTCTGGAGCAGTTGGCACGTGTGATGACGAATGATAACAACATCCAGTTCTACTATCATTTGTTGCTTGCCTCGATGTATCCCGACAAGTGCGCCCTTGCCTTCTTCGGTTCCCGTACCGATAACTACTGGCAACTCTTCTGGGCTCACGTAGCGTTCATCAAGACCGGCAATATCGACAATGCCACCGTGCTTCTACCAAGAATGGGCGGTTTCGGTTGTCCGCAAGGCGACATCGCCCTGCTGATGGCTCTTGATAATCTTGCCGACTACCACAAGAATGGCAAGCAGGATTACTACAGACAGCAGACCATCCTGTATCTCGACCAGGCCGTGCAAAACGGAATGAGTGAACCGCTAAGTGCCCTATGGTATACCGTGAAGGAGATGTTGGAGGATAAGCCTCAGCCAGAAGAATGGTATCAGTTCTATTGCGATACAACCCTTTCGGAATTCATCCCGAAGGAAAAGAGCAAGATGGCAGTACCACCTCAGATGCCTACACCTCCTCCGATGCCAAAGTTTAATGCCCAGAACGTGAAGCTCAACCAGATGAGAGGCTTCAATCCTCTGCAGGCAGCCAACAATATGGGACTGGGAAGCGTCAATGCGATCAGTCAGCAGCCTCAAATGGCAAGTATGCCGGGCGGTGCAACTCCTCCACCTATGCCGGGAGCCTCATCGGTTCCTCCTATGCCGGGAGCAGCCCCAGTACCTCCTATGCTGGGACAAAGCAAGGCGGCTCCACAGCCGGAAGCCGTGCAGATGGCATCAGAAGCAAGAACTGCTGATGAACCCATCGACCAGCCCGACCCCTTGGAAGACCACTACGGCATCATCCTGACAGATGGCAATGCACTGGCTAGAAAATACGGTTGCACCATCCAGGAAGTATATGATGTCTTCAACGACTTCATACAGAATGCCTACGACCAGCAGATGTACTGGACATTCCTCGACATCTCGCAATATGGACTGGATTCCACCCACGAGACTCCGTCCTGGATAGAATGCAATGAAGCAGTATCCCGCTGCATCGCAGACAACAACCTGACAGCTGGTCCCGACCTACACCTATTTATAATAGGAGGTGATGATGTGATTCCTATCCCTCGTGTCGAAGACCCATGGCCGTATGGCGGCGAGCGAATCCCTACCGATACCTGCTATGCCTTCGAAGGCACCTATATCGTAGATTTGCTGGATAGCCGCGATTCAGACTTCACCGTAGGTTGCGCCCGTAACAATGTGGCTCGTCTGCCTTTGGAAGACGGTCAGCTCGATACGGATATCCGAAGCGACATCGGTGCTTACTTCAACATCAGCAGTATGTATGGCGGCGGTATTCCTGTTGGCAATGTTCTGATGATCAGCAACCGCGAGTGGATTCCAGCCAGCTGCACGATGACCCAGCACCTGCCGCTTCTTTACAATACCGACGATCCAGAGCTGATTCGCAACGGAATGTATATCAGTCCGAAGCTGCTGACCGAAGATTCGGAAAGCCTCAGCATCTATTGCAAGTCTTTGGACAAGGCAGATATGCTGATGTTCAATCTTCATGGTGCCGATGCAGAGGGTATGTGCGGATTCTATAGTGAGGATGAAGCATTCAATCCTTCGCTCCTCAACCAAGGCAGGGCAAGAGTCTTCAATACCGTGGCTTGTTTCGGAGCCCGATATGCCGGTTACAAACGAAACGACTCCATGTTGCTCAGCGCCCTCTACGGAGGTGGCGTATTACTCTATACCGGTTCGCTCATTCCGGTTCCGATGTTCTCTAATGAGGAAACGGATGAAGCCCGCCAACTTCTGTTGAATCCGGGCACAGGCAGCGAGGTGCTGATGCGCCTCTATCCGCTCTATCAGTTCAAGGGTATGACGGGCGGAAAGGCGATGCTCCAGGCTAAGTGCGATTACTTCAACATGTGCCGACATGTAGAGGATGATTGTTTCTCTATGAGCACCGCCCTGATGTTCTGTCTCTACGGCAACCCGATGCTCCATGTCCGTCGCAGGGAATATGTGGTTGAATCTGCCCTGCAGAATGATGCGATGCCACCAGCTCCGATCAAGGCCGACGGCTCTCCGCTCAAGAAGACCATGCGACAGCGCCTGCTGCAGAAGGATAAGAGCAACCAGTCGCTCATCGACCAGATTCGTGGTTATGTGGATGAGAATCTCGATGCCATCCGAAACATGGTAGAGCAGCATCTGTACCAGCAGCTGGGCTTGAAACCGGAAATGCTGGATAGCATCGACCAGGTAAGCCGACCTACCATCGACGGCAATTACGAAACGGGATATTCATTCAACTATCACGACGCAAGCCGCCAATATGGAGCAGACACCTTCGTAGAAGTAGATGCCCATGGCAAGACAAAGCGAATCTATACAACGAAATAATCTGTCCCCTACAAAGGGATTCTATAGTAAATAACAAAAATAATAACAATCATAAAACTGAAACATATGGGATTTTTTGGTTTTAAATCTTCTAAGGAAGTAGAAGAAGAGAAAAGACAGGCTGCCGAGGAAGCAGCGAGAAGAGTGGAACAGAACAACCTGACTAACCTCAGTAACCTGAGCAAGGGTAGTCAGCTGAACTTCGCCATCCCTTATTTTGATGTTTTCGACCCACGCCTGCAAGATTATGGTGTACCAGTATCTGTACATGGTGCCGTAGTATATGCTATCGAGGACATGGATCTCTTCCATAGTGTGAACCGCAATGAGGGTTACAGCGATGAGACTTTCAAGAACAAGCTTCGTGGCCAGCTCACCAAGTTCATCAAGAGTGTAGTTAGCAATGCCCCTTCTGACGCCCAGATTCCTGTAGTTCAGATTGAGCGCAAGATTTTTGAGATTAGCGAACTCATCCAGCAGCGTTTTACTCCACAGGTAGAGAAGCTTTTCGGCATCACCATCCGCAGTCTCGACATCACAGGCATCAACGTAGATAAGGAGAGCCGTGGTTATCGTGAACTCAAAGCCCTCACTGCCGACCTGGAGAAGGAGCGTATGATGGCTCAGCACAACGCCCAGATTTCCAACTTCAACCTCAACAACGACCTTCAGCAGGATATGCTCAAGAAGCAGTCTGAGTTGAATCTCGATGCCATGGGCAGAAAGCAGGAACTCGACCTTGGCGGTCAGGAGGAGTTGCAGCGTATGAATTTGGAGAACCAGCGTGAAACCATGCGTATTCAGCGTGAGGAGATGCAGCGTGCTTCTCGTCTCCAGACAGAGCAGACCTTTATGGGTGCTCATCAGGCAAACCTCAATGCTGGTGTTCTCAACAATGCTACAGATAATGGTATCAATGCCTTTCGCCAACAGACTATGGGTGGTGGTATGAACAACATGGGTCAGATGGGTGGAGCTCCTCAGATGCCAGGTCAGAAAAGCATGGGTGGTGCGCCTCAGATGCCAGGCATGGGTGCTGCTGTTCCTCAGGTACAGTATTATATTGGCATCAATGGTCAGCAGTATGGTCCATGCGATTGGAACAAGCTCCAGCAGCTCGTTCAGCAGGGTCAGCTCACCCAGCAGTCATACGTTTGGAAGAACGGTATGGCGCAGTGGGAGTTTGCCGGCAATGTAGCAGAACTCGCTCCATTGTTCCAAGGCACCGCCCCACAGATGCCGGGAATGCCTCCTACTATGCCGGGGATGTAATTTCCCGGCAGCTATAATACAAACAAAAGTAAGAACATTAAATTTGTGATAATATGGGATTATTCAAAAAATTAGTCGGTGATATCGCAAAGACAGTAGGTGAAAGCCTGGAAGAAGTTTCAAACGAAGCCAAAAAGAGTTTCCAAGAGGCTCGCGAAGAGGTAAGAAAGAACATCCAGGAAGCAAAGCTGAATCAATCCAACTATGATGATGACGATGATGATGACAATTGGGATTATCCATTAACAAAGTTATCAGATGATGACGATGATATACGAATCCAGTTAGGCACTTTTAAAAATGGCGTTTTAACCATCGACGAGGGACATACAACTCTCGGCGAAGATGCCTTGGAGGGTTATAAGAAAATTAGAAAAGTTGTCTTCCCTTCAACCCTTAGAGAAATTGATGGATGTTTTTTCAGTGAGCATGGACATGAGGACTATCTTGAAGAGGTAGATTTCTCAAAGGTACATCTTTTGAAGGAAATTCCAGACTGTCTGTTTGAAGATTGTAAAAGACTCCAAGAAATAAACATTCCTGAAGGAGTAGAAACAATAGGTAGTGAAGTGTTCGATTCTTGCACCAACCTACGCAAGATAACATTTCCAAGTACTCTAAAGTCGCTACAAAGCACAACCTATAAATGTAAGAATATCGAAGAATTGGATTTGTCCAAGGTTCATCTGTTGGAAGAAATTCCAGATAATTTCATTGGTGAAAATTGCAAGATTGAGACACTTGTCATTCCTGTAGGAGTAAAAATAGTGGGTGATGAATTTGCCTCAAGTAAGAGCATCAGAGAGGTATATGTGCCTTATACTGTTGAAGAAATCGGCACTCTCAATGATGACGAATACTCACCTGAAGTGTATATCTACACCAATAAGCTTACAGATATAGAAAGTCTGTGTGCCTATATTAAGACTCTGTATGTACCAGAAGAGTTATATGTCTACTACGCCGAGCTTCTAAAGGAAGTTGACGATACAGAAGTTCGTCTTCGTAAGATGCCAGCAGACAAGTTGGATTTCTATGGTACACCTGTTCCACCACTTACCGAAGTGGCAAAAGAGGAAGAGACGCAGGACACTCAGGAAGAATCACAGGACACCCAGGAAGAAATACTGGATATCCAGAAAGAATCAGAAGAGATTCCAACCATACAGAAGTCTCCTGGCAACCTATTCTCAGATGCTCTTGAGGAGCTCATCAATTCTGCAGCAGCAAGTGATGAGCTGACAGACAAAATGAAGGAGATTGTCTTACGCCGTGCTGTTAAGGAGGGAGAAGATCCCGACGAGGTAGAAATGGTGCTTGAGGCAAGATTCTACGAGAAGCATCATTAATACATATAACAGAATATAATAACAAATAAATTTATCTACTATGTACAACGAGAAGTTAGAAGCACTCATCACTGCAGCATTGGCAGATGGTGTATTGACTGACAAAGAGAAGAATCTTCTCTTCAAGAAGGCCGAGGCCATGGGCATCGACCGCGACGAGTTTGAACTGGTACTTGAGGGTCGTCTTGCTAAGCGCAAGAAAGAAATGGAAGCACAGGCTCCTCAGGCAGCTAAGCCTGCTAAGAAGGAAGGTGCAATTCCACAGGAACTTGATGACCTCATCAAAGAGTACCTTACCGACGGCATCATCTCTGCCAAGGAGCGTCAGGTTCTTTTGAACAAGGCACAGGCTCTGGGATTGAATGTTGACGAGGTTGATCTGTACATCGATGCACAGCAGCAGAAGGCTGATCAGGCAGTAGCAGCAGCTGTGAACAAGCGTCGTGGCAAGACCTGCCCTTACTGCGGTAGCTCTATTCCAGAACTGACCGACAAGTGTCCTAACTGTGGTGGCAACATCACCCCTGAGGCAAGTAAGGAGTTGGAGGAGATTATCGAGCATCTTGAGTCTGCTTTAGTAAACTTCAAGTCTGGAGAAGATGTTGATAAGAGCAAAGCTGAGGTGGAGCGTTATGCCCGTCAAGCAAGAATGTACTATGGCAATAATCCTAAGATTCAGCGTTTGCTTGAAGAAGTTGAGGCGGAATCAGAAGCAGCAAAGGCAGATGCTAAAAAGAAGTACTGGCTGAACTTTGTGTTTAAAAATATGAAAAAAATAATGGCAGCCATCTTTGTACTGGTTCTTTTTGGTTTTACTTATTATATGGCTAATTCTTCAGAAAGAGAAAAAGAAGAGAAGCAAAGATTGTACAATGCTGCTAAGGAACAGGTTCAAGAACTTGGAAATGAAGTTGTGAGGCTTGTAAATAATGGCGAACTTGATGAGGCTAAAGCAAAGTTAATAAGTCTCTCAGTTCCAAGAGAATTATATGAAGGAACAAGTGCGATTGTACAAGAATATGATGCTATGTATTTAGCATTAATTAATGCCTATATAAAAGAAGGAGATTTAGATGAAGCAGAAGAAGTTGGAAATGCTTTTAGATCAAAGATAAATAATGATCTTTCTTGGAAAGATGCTTCAAGTTATCAAACACTAAAACAGGCATTTAAGAAAAGGGGCCGTGACTTCTCTGCTTTAAAATCAGAATATGATTATAACGATTAAGTCGAATAATGATATCTTCAGATAATAATTTGAAAATTAAAACTATTAATTATCATTAGTGTTCCGTTGAAATAGGGACACTAATGACAATTATATAAAAACAAAAAATATGGCAACATTTGTGGAAAACTTAAAGAACAATCCAATCTTCCAGCTATCCTTGTCGTCCAAGGAGTTGTTTCACAGCAACTTCTTGGCATGGTTGGCAGAAGACGATAATACCCGTTGTGTATTCAATAAAGTAATGCAAACATGGCTAGGCAACAAGAACTGGGAGTTTAAGCCTAACGAGATGGAAGTAAAGCGTGAATATAATCATTTTGATTTTTGCGTTTGCGACAAACTTTCTATTGACGGCAATGATGTAACCGGAAGTGTGCAGGTCGTTCTCGAAAACAAATTCAAGAGCATAGCATATACGGCTCAGCTTGTGGACTATAAGGAAAGAACAGTAACTCTGAATGAGGAAGGTTATAAGAATAATTATAAAGCAAATAAAGCCAACAATGGTAAAAATCTCCCCAGAGGTTGGAGAAAAAAGGTGGAACATCCAAATACAAAGTACATCTTGCTGACTTTGGCTGATAATTTCTTAGACAAAGACGAAATCTTAAGCTTAGGATGGAAGATTGTAACATACGCAGAGTATGCAAAGCTTTTAAGAACTATTATTGGGGAATTGAAAGATGACGAGATAAAGGGAAATAAGGCCTTCTATATTGAACTCATCGCGCAATATTGCGATTTCATAGAGATGTTCTCTGCACATATCAATAAATGCTTAGACGATATCAAAGAAGACAAATACTGGGATACCCTTGAGAATGATGATTTTTCGGCTATACGCTGCAATGATATTTGGCAGAAAGTTGTGATGCATAAATATGCCCAAGAACTCTACAAGCTTACTCAAGAGAAATTCCCAGGCACTGAGATTGTTTTTGACGACAAAGACTCTTGGAATGAAAAAAGCGACCGCCCTTTGATGATTCGCGTTGCATATTTCCGCAACGAAGCTCTGGTAGAGCTGAAATATTTATTAGATAATGGTGTTGTCTTCTGTGTCCAGCAACAAGGAGATAACAGCCTTAGTATTGGCATGGTAGTAAAACCAGAAGAAACGATTAAAAAGGCTGTCAGAAAACAGGACAAGGTAAAATGGGATGTTAGCATTAAGAAACTTGTCGCCCAAAAGAAACTTGACGAAATAATAACCGGTGACACATTCTACTCTTTCCAGTCAGAAGGAGCGTGCGGATATTACTATATACATCATTCTAAGAAGCTTAATATCAAGAATACATTAGAAGAAATGGTGAAGTTAATGGTAAAAGCAATAAGTGCTACTAAACAGGAACAAGAAACAAAATAAGATGGCAAATAAAATGTCTTTATGTATCATCAAATACACCTATACTCGATATGTAGGGGTGGATATCGAAAAATATACTCGGGGACTATTCGAGTATGTGAAGGAAGCGTTTGGGGAGTTTCGACCACAAATGTCAGAGCCTGGAACTATACCTGATATGCCAGACTATCTGGATATCCTGCTCTGCAAAAAGGACGGAAGTATCTTCTACGAAATGGATATCCAAAGACGTGCCATCAACATCCCGCTCGACTTTCAGCTGGAAGGACTGGTCATGGAAATCGACATCACCAACTGTGATGGTACAAAATACAAGAAGACACACCAATTCTTAAAATAAACAACCTATGACATACGAAGAATTCAAGCAATTGGCTGAGCATCCACAGCATCGGGATGTTCCTGC
>ULNH01055755.1_pt1 | contig 15546 bp, 14 predicted proteins | sample 1951871 | NCBI WGS metagenome assembly ULNH01 (sample SAMEA4835572, study PRJEB28245) | human gut metagenome | biome: gut microbiome; material: fecal sample | place: Denmark | collected 2008 | reverse complement strand
TCAAAAATTAAGACAAACGCTTATGTATGAATACAAAAAATTTATTAAAAAAGAGGAATATGAAAAATTTTTAAATAACTTAATTAGATATGAAAAATTTTTAAATCAAAATGTCCTTTATCGTGAAGTAAATAAAGAAAGTGGTATGAAAAGATAATGAATGAAAAAATTAAAAAAAGTGATAGTTTAAATGAACCAGATGATATAATGCTAATGGATGATGATGATTTTTCAAAAGCTTATGATATTGATGTTTCTGATGATAGAATATTTGAACTTGAATCACAAATAAATGATTTAGTATATCAAAAAGAGGAACTTGAATCTGATAATAATAATATGCAGTTTATTTTAAATAATGAAGTTGTAGATTATTATAGAGCAAATGAACTTTTTGATGAAATAAAATATAATCAAATAGAAATATTAAAAATAGAGCAAAAACTAGCTAAATTAAAAGCAAAATATGATAAACTAACTCAAAGTACTTATCAAAGATAAAAGGGATGATAATTAGTTATTTCATCCTTTTATTGTATTAAAAATTATGATATAATTTATTGTATGTGAAAAAGGAGTATTTATGGCGATGAAAAGAAGTTTATTAAGGGAAAAAATAATGGTTATTTTATATCAACTTGATATAGCAAAAGATCAAAAATTAAATGTAAGTATTGATGATACAATAAAAGCAAATGTTGAAGTAGAAAATGAGTTTGTAAAACAAGTTGTTTATGGATGTGTTACATATAAAGATAAAATTGATAATTTAGCTAATAAATATATGAATGATTGGTCTATAGATAGAATTGATAAAACTGGTGCTGCAATACTTAGAATGGCTATATATGAACTTATGTATACAGATACACCTGAAGTTGTAGTTATAAATGAGGCAATTGAACTTTCTAAAAAATATAGTGATGATAATGTAAGAAAAATCATTAATGCAGTACTTGATAAAATAATAAAGGATAGATAATGGAATATAATTATTTAGAAATAAGTCAAATTAATAATTATATTAAAAATCTTATTGATAAAGATTATTTTTTAAATAAAGTCTATGTTAAGGGAGAAATATCTAACTTTAAAAACCATGCAAGGGGACATTTATATTTTACTTTAAAAGATGATAATTCTAGGATTAATGCAGTAATGTTTGCATCAAGTGCAAAAACTTTAGATTTTATTCCTGGGGATGGTAATCAAGTTTTAATCGAAGGTAGAATTTCATGTTACCCAGCCTCAGGAAGTTATCAAATTTATGTAGAAAAAATGACTTTAGATGGTATAGGTAGACTTTTTATAGAGTATGAAAAACTAAAGAAAAAGCTTGCTGGGGAAGGATTATTTAATAAAGAACATAAAAAACTTATTCCAAAATACCCAATGAAAGTTGGTGTTATTACTGCTGATACGGGAGCTGCAATCAAAGATATTGTTTCAACAATTAAGCGTAGATTCCCAATTTGTCAAGTTATTTTATTTCCAAGTTTAGTACAGGGACCTGATGCCAAATATAATATAGTAAATCAAATTAAAAAAGCTGATACATTTAATTTAGATACAATTATTGTAGGCCGTGGTGGAGGTTCAATCGAAGATTTATGGGCATTTAACGAAGAAATAGTTGCAAGAGCTATTTATGAATGTAATACACCTATTATAAGTGCTGTTGGCCATGAAATAGATTTTACAATCGCCGATTTTGTCGCAGACCTTCGAGCACCAACACCAACCGGAGCGGCTGAAATGTGTGTACCTACGATAATGGATACAAATATACTTATAAATAATTTAGTTATAAGAGCCACTAAAACAATAAAGAATATGGTAAATCAAAAATTTGTAATGCTTGAAAGATTTAAACGTAGTTATATTTTAAAAAATCCATATTCAATGTATGAAATTAAAGAACAAAAACTTGATATTTTAATAGATAATTTAAAAAATAATATGGAAAATATTATAACTAAGAAAACTCATTTATATGAAAATATTACATCAAGTTATATTCTTACTAATCCAATGATACTTATTGATAATAAATCAAATAAATTAGATATTCTTATAAAGAGTTTATCACTTTTAAATCCAATGAGTATATTAGATAAAGGCTATAGTATAGTTAAACATGATGGTAAAGTTATAAAACAAATAAAAGATGTTAAAAAAGGTGATAATATCGATATTACCTTAGCAAAAGGAATTATATCTGCAAAAGTAATGGAGGTTAAAAATGGAAAATAATAAAACTTTTGAAGAAGCACTAACTAATTTAGAACAAATTGTTAAAGAATTAGAATCAGGAAATGTTGATCTTGATAATGCTATAAAAAAATATAGTGAAGCAATGAGTCTTGCAAAATTTTGTTCAGATAAAATAAAAAATGCCACTGCGGCAGTAAATAAAGTATTAACTGAAAGTGGAGAACTTAAAGATTTAGATATTAAAGAAAATAATTAATGTTATAGAAATATGGCATTTTTTATTGACATAAATTAATAAATTTATATAATATTATTTAGTTATAAAGGGGGATGAACTATGCCATTATTTTTAATAATATTATTAGTTATAATGATTTTACCTATTAAATTTACAGTGGAAAATGTATTAGTGCTAGTAAACTTTATTTTACCTTCGAATATAAAAAGAAAATATCAAAATAGTAGTTTTTATTTAAATATAATCAAAGATAAAAAATCTTTATTAACTTCGAAAAAACTATCTGATAATTTTAAACTTAAATTAATTAATAAAAAGTTATTAAAAAGACTTTCTACTGAGGATATTTTAAATATTATTTCCAATTTAAAAAAAGATGAAAGTATGTTTAATATATTAACAAATATTAATATTTTTAAAAATACTCATACAACTTCAGAAAAAATTGATTTTAAAAATCCTATGTATTATGAAAAATTATATAACTTTATTAATGAAAACGATAAAGTAAATTATTTAACTCATATTAAAAATGATGAGTTTGTAATAGAAAAATATAATCATTTAAAAAGAAAATTAAATGAAAAAAATAAATATAAAATTATTTCTTCTTTAGAATGTGATAGTAATAAATTACTTCTTATAAATGATGTTAAATCCGAAGAATTTATATATAAAATATTAAGCACTTTTAAAGACTTTACTAATATAGAAAATTATTTAATTTGTGCTCCTTTGGATTATCAAATATTTTTAATACGACATATGAGTAAAGATAATATTAATAAATTTTTAGAAAAAAATATATTAGTTAAACCTATTTTAGTAGTAACAAATGAAAAAGATATATTTACTAAATATTTTAATGAACTAAGTAATGAAGATAAAATATTTATTTTAAAAAATAATATTTATAGTGATATTGTTTTAAAATATTATAAAATAATTAAAAATAATATTAGTGAAAAAGATTCTTTAGAAATACTTGTAAATATATATAAATTAAGTGATGAAAAAACTAAAAAAGAAATATTTAATTTACTTCCCTCAAGTTTAATTAAAGAAATATTTATATCTAATAAGAAAGTAAATTTATGTGATAATAAACCTGTAATGTATGAAAATATAGATAAAAGTATTTCATTTGGTTTAGAACTCGAGGCTTCTTTTGATGAGGGAGAATTAATTAAAAAGATAAGAAAAATTAATAAAACTTGGTCTATTAAGGGTGATTCTTCGATTGAAAATGGTGTTGAAATAGTTTCACCAATACTTCATTATACTCAAAATGATTTAGCTAATTTAAAATATATTTGTGATTTTATGGAAAATAATGATTTTAAAGTAACAAATGAGTGTGGTGGACATATTCATATTGGTTTTAATTATTTTAGTAATGCTAAAGAACTTGAAATGCTTTATATGATATATACAAATACTCAAGATATTTTCTTTGATATATGTAATAAAAAAGGTTCTATTCATAGACCAAAACTTGAATATTATGCTAAACCTATTTCTAATAGATTATATTTAGCTATAAGTTTACATAAATTTAATGAAGATGAAAAATTAAATGATTTTGTTAAGGAAATTAAAGAAATTCAAGATAATAGATATTTTGATATAAATCTTAAAAATGCTCAAAGTAAACTAAAAAATACTATTGAATTTAGATTTCCAAATGGAGAAATAAATTATGATGAAGTTTTATTAAATGTTACATTGATTATTAAACTATGTATGGCAGCGAAAAAATATGCTTATATAAATGAGTATGATGAAAAGTATTTACCAGTTAAACTTTTACAAAGTGATATAAATAAAGATGCTAGAAAAAATATATTATTAAAAATGCTTTTTGAAAAAGATAAAAATCTTATAAATCTATATAATGAAAGATATGAATCAAATAATAATGAAGATGTATTTACTAGAAAATATGTTATAAATTTTAATGGTAAAAAGTGTTAATATAATTTTTCCTTATTAGAACATAATATTAATGTGATATTATGAAGAAATTATTAGTATTTTTATGTATTTTATTTATACCTATAAGTATATTTGCATATTCTGATTATATAATTCCCGGAGGTAAAACTTTAGGTATTAAAGTTGATACAAAAGGGGTTATGGTAATTGGCTTTTATAAAGTTAATGGGAAATATAATAAGGGAAGTCCTTCACTTGCAAATGGAGATTATATTATAAAAGTTAATGATATAGAGGTTTCAAATGTAAATGAACTATCAAATGCTATTGAAAAATATATCAGTAATGATACTATAGAAGTTACTTATATTAGAAAAGGTTTAGAAAAGAAAACTAAACTTGACTTAATAAGTATTGATGGAGTTATTAAAACAGGACTTTTTGTAAAAAGTTCGATTATGGGTATTGGTACACTTTCTTATATTGACCCAAATACATTAATATATGGTGCTTTAGGTCATGAAATAGTGGAAAGTAATACTAATGAGAAAGTTGAAATAAAAGAGGGTACTATTTTTAATAGTTTTGTTACAGGTATTGAAAAAAGCATCATAGGTACTCCAGGAAGTAAAATAGCTAAATTTAATTATAATTATGAATTTGGTAATATAGTAAAAAATACAAGATATGGAATCTTTGGTATTTATAATGATAAAATTAACTCTAATAATTTAATAAAAGTTGGTAATGCTAAAATAGGAAGTGCTGTAATTAAAACAGTTTTAAATGGTGATAAAGAGGAAAGTTTTAATATAGAAATAACAAAAATAAATGAAACAAGTGATATAAAAAATATTACTTTTAAAATAAATGATGATAGATTAATATCACTTACTGGCGGTGTTATTCAAGGTATGAGTGGTTCACCAATATTTCAAGATGATAAAATAGTCGGAGCATTAACTCATGTTATTGTTGATAATCCATATTCTGGTTATGGTATATTTATTCAAAAAATGCTCGAAGAGGGAGAAAGATAGGTATATAATTATTTAATAGTCATATAATAATTTTAGAAAACATTTTGTTTTCTTGACATAGATGAGTTTACAAAAGTAAACTCTTTTTTATGTAATTTATAAATTCCTAATAAACCAAGTATTTATAGACCACTAATTTTCTTAAATCTTATACATTTGAGAAAATTTATTGTCCTTTTTACGTTGTTTAGTCTAGTCAAAATCCTTTTTTAGTAGTATAATTTAATAGTAAGTAACGTAAATACGAGGGTGTTTTTTCTCAAATGTATAAGATAAGAGAAAAATGACCCCAGTGTTTATAAGGGATTGGAGTGATATTATGAAAAATAAAAAAGTATATGTAATTTTAATAGTTCTTATTTTAATTGGGAGTTTATTTTTAACTTATAATATTTATGAAAATAAAAATAAAATAATTAAAGCTAAAAAAAGAAAACAAAATAATTTAGCAATAATGATTAAAGAAGATGGAGCAACTGATTATACAAAATCAAATTCAAAAGATATTCCTAAAGGTGATTATGTATTAAATAGAGATAAAAGTTATTGTAAAAATAATGGTAAAATTGGTGAATATGATAGTACATTAGGTAAGGTTAGTTTTTCATTTATAGGAACTGATAGTTGCTATTTATATTTTGATTATAAAGAAGATACATCTTTATATGGAACTATTAAAAAAAGAGCCAAAACAGATACAACTTATTTAGCTCTTTATACAGGTGAGGGAGCAGATACCTATGCAAATCCAGTATATTATTATAAAGGTAATGTTCAAAACAATAATGTTTTATTCGTAGGTTTTTGTTGGAAGATAGTAAGAACTACAGAAACTGGTGGAGTAAAAATAGTTTATAATGGTGTACAAAAAGATGGATCTTGTAATAATACAGGAACTGATTCGCAAATAGGAACAAGTAAATTTAATGAAAAAAATAATTCTCCAGCATATGTAGGATATATGCATAATACAGTATATACAAGATCAAGTAAATCAATGTCATCACAATCAAATATAGTATTTGGAAATTCATTTACTTATAATAATGGTACTTATACATTAACTGATACTAAAACTGTAGCAACATGGAGTAGTGGATATAATACAATAGATAATAATCATTATACATGTATGACCACAGGTACAACATGTTCATCTGTTTATTATGTTTATTATACGACTTCTTCATCTGCATATTATATAACATTAACTAATGGAAAATCAGTAAGTGATGCCTTAAATGAAATGTTATATGCAGATAATGTAAATACAAATAATAGTACAATAAAAGCATATATAGATAGTTGGTATGAATCTAATATAAAAGATAAATATGATAATAAACTTGAAGATACAGTATTTTGTAATGACAGAAGTATATCAAATCTAAGAGGTTGGAATCCAAATGGAGGAAGTACAACAGGTTTTTTGTATTTCAAAAATAATAATACAAGTAATAAAAGTTTAGTATGTGCAAATGAAACAGATAGATTTAGTCATAGTAATACCAAAGCATATTTGAAATATCCTATAGGACTTTTGTCATTACCAGAATTAAGTTTAGCAGGTTATGGAAGTAGTCATTACTTTAATAATGGACAATATGTTTGGCTTGCTTCTCCCGGCTACTTCAGTGGCGGCGACGCTGTCGTTAGTGTGGCTAGTTCGGAACGCTTTACGTTCAGCATCGTGTACAGTTCGAGGGGTGTGCGTCCTTCTGTATCATTAAAACCAAATACTTATTTTTCCTCTGGAGATGGCTCTTTTACAAATCCTTTTGTGATTGGAGATGTCGTAGTGGAACCTAGTGGAAAATCTTTTGATACAGTTTTTGTCAAAAATAATACTGATGTTTTTGATGAGAATGGTATAAGGTATGAAGGAGCAGATCCAAATAACTACATTTGTTTAGATAATAAAACAAGTGGTACTTGTTCAGATAGTTCATTATTATTTAGAATAATAGGACTTTTTGACGAAGATACCTCAACTGATGGAACAAATAGTAGTGGCACTAAAAAACTATTAAAAGTAATAGATACAAATAACTATGGTGGAACAAGTGGAAAGTATTGGGATTCAAATGGAAAGAATAATTGGAGCACTGCATCACTTAAAACAGAATTAAATGGAACATACTTGACTACTTTATTAGGAACTTCAAATGTAAATAGTAAACTTTCTAGTGGCATAGCAAATGCAAAGTGGCATTTAGGAGGAGCAAGTGGTGCAAATTATCAAACATTGACTACTGAAGGTATATATAGAGAGGAGAGAAATACAAGTGCAATATACAGTGGTAATCCATCAAGTATATATGCACAAGTAGGATTAATGTATCCAAGTGATTATGGTTATGCAACAGTAGGAGGTACAACAACAAATAAATCAAGTTGTAGAGACCAAGCATTATATAAATGGGACGGTTCATCCTATAGTGATTGTAAAAATAATGATTGGTTATTTACATCACAAGTAACTAGTTGGGGTTCACATACACTTGAGTGGTTACTTTCAGCATTTTTAACATTCGATAATATCGTATCACATTTACATTCTTCAGGAAATGTAGATTATTTATATAGTCATAATGTTAAATCTTCTGCTGCAGTACGCCCGACATTTTATCTAGATTCTAGTGTCCTAAAAATTGTAGGCACAGGAGATGGTTCATCATCTAATCCATATCGAGTTGGGTAAGGAACCTTGTATAATATGGTGTGTAATTTTTGCAAACCATATTTTTAATGGTGTAAAATAAATTGACTGAATAAGTAAAATATAGTAAAATAAATATATTGATTGGGGGAAATATGAAAGAAAAATATTTAATAATAAATGCTGGAAGTTCTTCACTTAAATTTTCACTATATGAAATGCCTGATAATATTGAAATAGTTAATGGAATAGTGGAAAAAATAGGTGAGGGTGATAGCTCATATACACTTAAATTTAATGGACAAAAGATTAAAAAGTCTAAAGAAATATTAGATCATGAATGTGCTGCAAATGTAATGATGGAAGAACTATTACAAGATCATTTTATTAATGATATAAGTGAGATTGCTGGTGTAGGTCATAGAATACTTCATGGAGGAGAATTTTACGATAGTTCTGTACTTATTGATGAAGAAGTTTTTGAAAATATTAAATCACTTACTAAACTTGGACCACTTCATCATCCAGGAGAACTTGCGGGTATTTCGAGTATAACTAAAATTATGCCTAGTGTACCTCAGGTAGCGGTATTTGATACATCTTTTCATCAAACAATGCCTAAAGAAAACTATTTATATGCTGTACCTTATTCTTGGTATACTGAAAATGGTGTAAGAAAATATGGCTTTCATGGAACATCTCATAGATATATAACTGAAAGACTTAAGGGTATTTATGGAGAAAATGTAAATGCAATTATTTGTCATATTGGATCTGGTGCAAGTATATCTTGTATAAAAGATGGAAAATGCTATGATACCTCAATGGGACTTACTCCTTTAGATGGACTTGTTATGGGAACTAGATGTGGTTCAATAGATCCATCAATTATAGATTATATTAGTAAAGAAAGAGGGCTTACTATAGCTGAAATTAATGAAATATTAAATAAGAAAAGTGGTCTTTTAGGAATGTGTGGTAAAAATGACTTTAGAGATGTAACTGCACTTGCGGAAAGTGGAAATGAAAACGCTATAAATGCCATTAAAATAATGGAAAATTCTATTACTAAATATATTGCAAATTATTATCTTGAACTTGATGGAAATGTTAATGCATTAGTATTTACTGCTGGATGTGGTGAAAATGCAAGTAGTTTAAGAAAAGATATTATGGAAAAAATATCTTGTTTAGGTGTTAAATTTGATGAAAATATGAATAACAAAATCGCAGGATTTAAAGATATTCATGAAGGAATTATCTCAGAAGTTGGTTCATCTTTTGACTGTTTAGTAATTCCAACGAATGAAGAATATATGATATTAAATGATACTTATAATATAATTAAAGATAGAAAAAATGTTAGGGTGCTAGAAAAGAAAATTAATGCATAAAATATATCTTGAAGCAAAAGATGCATTAGAGTATATTAAAGAGTCTATTGAAGAATCAAAAATTAAATCAATAGATATAAAAAATGCAAGGTATCATCATAATTCAGATTATCAAAATGCACCCTCAATAGTAAAACATGGTTTATTACCAATTGGAGAGTTACATAGTTTAGGAGTTAAAAACTTCACTGATAAATTTTTGAAATTAAGTGATGATATAACAAGCCATATTAATGGTAATGATGGGATATCTTTGTCTGTTGTTGGCCTTAAAGACCTTTATAAAGATGAAGATGAATATGATCCTTTTGTACCACATAATGTTGATTTTATTATTTCTAATAATGTTAGAGCATATCGAAATACAACTCATTATGGGAATGAATTTATATGTTCTGAACCTATTAATAATAATTTAATTAGAGCTATAGATTTTAGAATTCTTATGCTTATAAATAATCTTCTTGATAATAAACTTACTGGTAATACTGAACAAGTAAAAATGATTCTTGAAAAATATAATGCACTTAAAAAAGTTTGTGAACAAATGAAAAAAGCAAATTTAGATGCTTATTTAAGAGAGATGTCTATTGAAAAAAGTACTTTAGATTATGAAAAAATGGCATCTAATCCATATTTAAAATTAAAAAAACAAGAGAAGTAATTTTCTTTTTTTTATAGACATTTTTTTAAAAATCTAGTATAATTTTCTATGTAAGAATAGGAAGGTGGATTATGTTTGAAGGAAAAGTTGCTATAGTAACTGGAGGAGCAAGTGGAATTGGCTTTGCCACTGCTAAAAAACTCATTTTAAAAGGAGCTACAGTTGTTATATGTGATATAAATGATAATATTGAAGATATTGCATCATATTTAGGAAATAGATGTTATGGTATTAAATGTGATGTTTCTAAAGAAGATGATGTTAAATTAGTAGTGGAAACTACATTAAAAAATTATCATAAAATTGATTTTTTAGTGGCTAATGCAGGTATTGGTGGAAGTGCTAATAAACCACATGAACTTTCTTTTGAGGATTATAATAAAGTTATTAGTGTTAATCAAAATGGTATATTTTTATTTAATAAGTATGTAATTAGCTCTATGCTAGAAAATGGTGGTGGCGCTATTGTTAATACATCCTCAATGTTTGGAGTAGTGGGAACAAATAGTGCATTTGCATATTCAGTTAGTAAGGGAGCAATAAATAATATGACAAGAAGTTTAGCTCTTACTTATGCAAAAGATAATATTAGAGTTAATGCTGTTGCACCAGGTTATGTTGATACACCAATTTTAAAAGATGTTCCAAAAGAATATAAAGATGCAATGGCATCAAGTATTCCAATGGGAAGACTTGGTAAAGATAGCGAAATAGCAAACCTTATATGTTATTTATTAAGTGATGAAGCATCATTTATAACTGGTGATATAGTAAGTATTGATGGTGGATTTACTGCTGCATAATAATTTGCTATTTACAAATTGTAATTTATTTGATACTATTAACTTGGACGCGAGAGTATGAATAGGAGTTAGATTTAACTTCTATTTTTTAGTGCAAGGAGGAATTATGTTAAAACTAGAAAATATTACAAAAATTTATGAAGGAAAAAACTTTAAACAAATTGCTTTAAATGATGTAACTTTAGCGTTTCACAATAATGAATTTGTATCAATATTAGGACCAAGTGGATCTGGTAAAACTACACTTTTAAATATTATTGGTGGTCTTGATAAATATACTTATGGAAACTTAATTATTGATGGAGTAAGCACAAGAAAGTATAAAGAACGTGATTGGAATAATTATCGAAGTAAAAAAGTAGGTTTTATTTTTCAAAGTTATAATTTAATTAATCATCAAACAGTATTATCTAATGTGCTTCTTTCATTAAATATTGCTGGTAAACCTAAAAAAGAAAGTATAAAACTTGCTAAGAAAGTTTTAAAAGATGTAGGACTTGAAAACTATATTAAAAAGAAACCTAAAGAGCTATCCGGAGGCCAAATGCAAAGAGTGGCTATAGCAAGAGCATTAGTCACAAACCCAGATATTATACTATGTGATGAACCTACGGGAGCACTTGATAGCCAAACATCAATTCAAATTATGGAACTTTTAAAGGAAATTTCTAAAGAAAAACTAGTAATAATGGTAACTCATAATGTTACTTTAGCAAATAAGTATTCAGATAGAGTAATTGCTTTAAATGATGGAGTTATTACTTATGATACGAGTCCTTATGAAGTAGAAAATTGCTCTTTAAAAAAAATTAAAAATAAAAGAAAAACAATGAATAAATTTACATCTCTTTCTTTATCCTTTAATAATTTACTTACAAAAAAATCTAGAACTTTATTAACTTCTTTCGCAGGCTCTATCGGTATAATTGGTATTGCTTTAGTACTTTCTTTATCTAAAGGTACACAAAAATATATTAATAAAATAGAAAAAAATACATTTTCTAAATATCCAATTACTATTATGGAAAGTTATATTGACTATCAAAATATGTTTGATAAAGAAAAAGAAAGTTGTAAAAATGGTAGTATTTGCTTTATAAATGATTTAACAAATAATGTAGTTAATGATAATAAAATAAATAGTATATCTAAATTTTCTAATATTTTAAAACAAAATTATGAGAATATTAATAATTATACATTAGATATAAATTATAACTATAATATAGATTTAAATATTTATAAAGATAATAAAATGATAGAAAATTCATCTTTATATTTTAAAGAGTTTTTAAATAATAATAGTCCTTTGTTAAAGGAATATACTTTAATTTATGGAAAACTACCTGAAAAATATAATGAAATTGTTATTGTTACTGATGAAAATGGTAAGCTTCCTTTGTCCCTTATGAAAAGTTTATTTATAAATGAAGATATAGATTTAAGTAAAACTATAAATATTTCTTATGAAAAAATAGTTGATACAAAGTTTAAATTAGTATCAGAAACTTCTTATTATATTTATGAAAATGATACTTGGCAGTATATAAAAAATAATCATGATAAAATAAATGATATCCATGATAAAAGTATAAATTTAAACATTACTGGTATTTTAAAATTAAATAAAGATGCTGTTATAAGTGAAAGTGGATTTATTGGTTACTCTAAAAAATTAATTAATTATTTAAATGATGAAGTAAATTCTTCGAATATTAAAAAATCTATTTTGGAAAATAAAGATATTAATCCACTCACAAATAATTTATATGATGAAAATATGACTTATGAAATGCTATTAGATAGTATAAGTATTAACGATAAAAATCCTATAAAAATTGATATTTATCCTAAAGACTATAAAAGTAAAGAAAAAATTGAAAGTATAATTAAAAAATATAATGAAGAAAATAGTAATGATAAAGTATATTATACAGATTATTTAAAAGTCTTTTTAAATAGTATAACAAGTTTGATTAAAATGATTACTTGCGTTTTAACAGCCTTTATTGGCGTAAGTTTAATAGTTTCATCAATTATGATATCAATAATTACTTATATAAGTGTTTTAGAAAGAACTAAAGAAATAGGTATTTTAAGAGCCCTTGGTGCAAGTAAAAAAGATATAAAAAATATATTTAAAGCTGAAACTATAATTATTGGTACTATTTCAGGATTTATTGGAGTAGGAGTAACACTTTTGTTAAATAAAGTTATTGATAAAGTAATATATAATTTAATGGGAATATCACATATAACTTATTTACCATGTAATTATATATTTTATTTAATATTAATTAGTATTGTACTTTGTTTAATATCAGGATTAGTGCCTGCGAAAATAGCAAGTAAAAAAGATCCAGTAATATCACTTCGTAGTGAATAATATAAATATTAATAAATCAAACACTTGTTAATAGACGTTTATGATATAATAGTAAATAGAAAATGTTTGGGGTGAGTTATGGGTAAATTATGTTTTACATTTAGTAATTTTATGAAAAAAAATAATAATATGGATACTATTGAGTATTTAATAACAGCTAGTGGTGTAATTGAAAGAGGGATGTTTTACAATTACCTGCATGATTTAGGATTTAAAGATAATATAAATCTTACGAGAAAATATATGATAAATAGTGATTATCCTTTTGGAGTTTGTTTAAAAAAGAAGGAAATGATGGTAATTGAAAGTGCTACTATTTGTTATTTAATGCAGAAAAATAATAAAGTAAAAACTGTAGAAGAATTTAAAAAGATAATAAATCTATTAAATATAAAATAATAGTGGAGATATAGCAAGTAATATAGAAAATTATTTTTTGAATTTGAAGTTGCTACAAAGAAAAAAGATCCAGTAATATCACTTCGTAGAAAGTAATATAATTATAGTAATGAAAAAGTTAAATATATTACTTTTAATTATTGTTACTATTATGGCTTTGTATGGCATTATTATGATATATTCGGCATCAAGTGTTTGGGCACAATATAAGTTTAATGATGCATTTCATTTTGCAAAATATCAATTTATCTTTTTTATTATAAGTTTTTTATGTATGTTAATTGTTAAAAAAATTGATTATAATTTGTATAAGAAGCATTCAAATAAAATTCTTTTGTTAAGTTTAATTTTATTAATAATAGTTTTAATTCCTGGTATTGGAACACTTAGAAATGGTTCAAGAAGTTGGTTTAAAATAGGACCATTTGGTCTTCAACCTAGTGAAATAGCTAAAGTAAGTTTAATTATTTTCCTTTCAAAATATTTAGAGAAAAATCAAAATAATTTAAGTAATATTAAAAAAAGTATATTACCAGTGCTTGGAATTATTTTCTTATTCTTTGGACTTATCATGTTAGAACCTGATTTTGGTACAGGAATGGTTATTGTTTTATCACTTATGCTTATTTTATTTATAAGTGGTGTAAAACTAAAATTTTTTGCTTCATTAGGTATATTAGGAATTTTAGGAATAGCAGGACTTATTATTATTGCACCATATCGTCTTAAAAGAATAATATCATTTTTAAATCCATGGTCAGATCCATTAGGTAGTGGTTATCAAATTATTCAATCACTTTATGCTATAGGACCAGCAAGTCTTTTAGGGCTTGGTTTTGGTAAATCTATTCAAAAACAATTTTATCTTCCTGAACCTCAAACTGATTTTATATTTGCTATTATTTGTGAGGAATTTGGCCTTGTCGGAGCAATAAGTGTAATAGTTTTATTTATTAGTTTATTTTATATTATTTTAAAAATATCACTAAAACAAAGTAATTTGTTTGCTAAATATTTATCATTTGGACTTGGAATGCAAATAATACTTCAGGCTACTCTTAACTTATGTGTAGTTACCTCACTTATACCAGTTACAGGTGTTACACTTCCATTTTTCTCGTATGGAGGTTCATCATTACTTGTTAGTATGATGAGCATTGGAATAATACTTAATATCTGTGGAAATGGTAAATAAATTATGAAGTTATATTGAAACTTTATCTTTAATATTGACTTTAATGCAATAAAATGATATTAATACATTAAAGGAGGTATTGGTATGGACTTAATTAGAGAGGGATCTAAAAGAATTTTTATTCATTCACATCATAACAGTTATGGTGATCCAGAAAATGAACCTCACGTTCACGTAGTAGATACTGAAGGTGAAAATTCATATTCATTAAATGGTGGCTATTTATTACAAAGTTATCGTAGTATTAATAGAAAAACAGAAAAATGGTTTTTAGAACAATATTATCAATATCGTTATGATTGGTTATCTAAATGGAATTCTTTAGGTTCAGATTGGATTGATGATTTAAATTTAGATATTGATAGTTGTGATATATTAAAAAGATAGTTAATGAAAGGATTATAATTGTGAAAGTTTTAAATATTAGAGATGTTTTTATTTTTGAGAATGAAAATGAAAAATTTATTTATAAAGGTTTATTAAATGATAATGATATTGATGATTACAATAATTATATTTATAAAAAAAATTCATTAATCTTTGATAATATAAGTAAACAAATTGATTTTGATGATATGGTAAAATTAAATGATAAAAATACTATTTCTTTTAGAGAACA
>ULNH01010329.1_pt1 | contig 15631 bp, 11 predicted proteins | sample 1951871 | NCBI WGS metagenome assembly ULNH01 (sample SAMEA4835572, study PRJEB28245) | human gut metagenome | biome: gut microbiome; material: fecal sample | place: Denmark | collected 2008 | reverse complement strand
TTCTCATAATAGCGATTATCCAAATAGTATTTTGCGTCTACGATTGCTTCAATCATCATGGAATATGTGTCGTTCGTTAAAGAAATTTCTCACATTTTTTAAAAAAGGTACTTGAGTATTTAGCACTTTTTCTCTAATAAGTGAAAGGCTTTGTTTCTTTGAAAAAAGTAACAAATTCGTCAAAAAAAGGGAGCAGGTTAACGAGTAGGCGCAAAGTGCCGCACTGCGTGCTTCTGCGCCTACACAAAGCCTGACGGAATCGGGATACCCGACTTCATTTTTAAAAACACTGATTTATGATTAAGGGGGAATATTAATTGAAAGAAATGTTTGAAAAATATCCGGACGTGGTAACACCAGAACAGGTTTCAGAGATGTTGCAAATCGGACTTACTCTCACTTATCGTTTGCTTCGCAACGGGATTTTGCCCTCAAAACGTATCGGCAAAAAGTATATTATTGCTAAACGGACTGTAATCGAATTTGTACTTACGGAGCATGTTTCATGAAAGGGCGGCTTGTCGTAAAAAACGGAAAATATTATGTCGTCATCTCCTATCAGGACGAAAGTAGTAAGAGTAAACAAAAATGGGTTGCTACGGGTTTGGACGAGAAGAACAACAAGCGCGCCGCAATGGATATGCTGCGGACTGTCGAAGCAAAATTTGTAAACAGAACGCTCGGTGTGAACTCACAGCAATCGCAAAAAAGTTCGGTACAAAGTGCCGAACAACAAGAAGATGTTTCCTCGAATGATAGTCCGCTCTTTTCGGATTACCTCTATGAGTGGTTGCAGATCGCAAAGACGAATATACAGGTAACTACATATTCGGTCTATAAACACAGAGTCGAATATATTGCCGCTTATTTTGCGGAAAAGCGCACTCGGTTAAAAGACTTGAAACCCAAAGATATTCAGGAGTTTTATACCTATATGCAGCAGAACGGAAAAAGCGTACAAGAGGCTCATCATTGCCATACCGTTTTGCACAGAGCTTTGGAAGTGGCATATCGGAGCGATTATATCCTGACCAATCCCGCCGATAAAGTGGAGCGGCCAAAGTCCCCGAAGTTCAAAGCCAAATTCTATACGGCAGAACAGATGCTGACGCTCTTTCAGAAATTGCAAGGCGATCCTTACGAATACATTTACAAGCTGACCGCCATATACGGTCTGCGGAGAAGCGAAGTATGCGGTTTGCGTTGGAGCGCGATCAATTTTGAAAATGATACGATAACGCTTGACCATGCAGTAGTGCAATGCGAAGTTGACGGAAAGAGAGTTTTGGTTACAAAAGATAAAATGAAAAATCAATCGAGTATGCGCACTTTGCCGCTATTGCCCGCCGTAAAAGACATTCTGCTTAATTTGAAAAGAGAGCAACAAGAGCGCGCCGAAAAATACGGACAATACTATAATCGGCTGTATCGAGATTATGTTTGTGTAGATGAAGTGGGCAAACTTATCCGCCCCGACACCCTGACGACGCACTTCAAATCATTCCTTGTGCGCAATAATCTTCCCGTCATTCGTTTTCACGAATTGCGGCACAGTTGTGCAAGTATTCTGATCGCAAGCGGCGTCAGCATGAAGGCGGTACAGGAATGGCTCGGACATAGCACCTTCTCCACCACGGCGGACATTTACAGCCACTTAAATTTCTCGTCAAAACTCGGCATTGCCGATACGCTTTCGGACATTCTCGCGGGAAATACGTCGCTTAAAAGGCAAACTGCGCCCGATACGATAGAGACTATGCAGAAAATATTTTTGACGGCGGAAATAGAAAAGCCTGCAAACGAAAATCATTTGCAGACTTTTGAGGTGTTGGATGAGGACGACGAACCCGTTAAGGAAAACGCGGTTGCCGAGGTATCGCAAGACACCTCGCCCGATGATGCCGACGATTTATCTGTTTTCAAAAAAGCGAAAGAAGAAATGTCGCGGCTCGGTTTGGAAACGCTCGACGAATACTTTGAATACCTCGACTTTCAGGAACGCCTGCAAAAGCGCCGCGATAAGTCAAAGGATATGGAGATGTAATTTAAGACTTGATATTTGTTGGTAAATTTTGATTTGTCTCTTTTGAAATTGTTATATTTGAATCGCAATTAGAGTTAACTAATAACACATTATTTTTCATTAATTCAAATAACGTATTGGGGATGGCAGAACTGCTGGGATTTAGACTGTTTAAGTTACTTGATATATTTGAAACAAATAAAATTTTATTTTTTAACATCTTTTTCCCATCCTTCAAATATTCTATTATCATTAATTTGTTGATTTGGCACTCCTATTTGCATAACTATTTTTTGCAGAGTACCTTTTGAAACAAATTGTTCTCTACCATATGAAATGCTATCCAAAATTACTCTAATATATTCATATGTTTTAGAATTTGATTGTGCTAATTCGATTATAGGATTATAAGGAATATTTAACAATAATTCATCACTAATAATGTCAAACCACTTATTTATTAGTGTATTTAATTTACCATCTACTAATTCGACATTTAATCCAAGTTGCAATGCTTCTTTAAAACTAATAGTATAGTCATGGCTACCTGAATCGCTAGTTAAAAAGTTTACTATGGCGTTTCGTTTTCTTTTAGAACAATTCTGATATGTAAGCAACTTGCGAGCAATCATTCTGATTTGTCCTTGTCGTCTATATACATCACCCATAAGTAGAGGATTTAATGTCTCTGACATTTTTAAGAATGCTTTAATTAACTCTTTTGATGATGATATGCCTAGTTCTTTTTTTGCTAAATTAAAATAACCTTTAACAGACTCTACGCTTGTAGGCAAAGTAATAGTTTGACCATTTATATTAACTTGCGTACCTAAAGGGCTATTAAGCGATGGATCTATTGGACCAAGTGTCGATTGATGAGTTAATAAAATTTTATTCGCTCCTAAGCACATAATAGTCCCAGAACTTCTTGCTTTCCTCGGTACAATTATTTCTAGTTCATCACAATATTCTCTAATGAGATTCACAATGTTCCAAGTTGCCATTGTGTCTCCGCCGAGAGTATATAAAATTAACGTTATTTTTTGAGTTCTACCTATTGCTTCAAGATGTTTACCAAATATATCTACAACATCCGCAGCAATTTGCGTTCCCATATTTGCTCTATCGCCAGTCACATAAGCAATTACTTTTGAGTCCCTTAAAGTTTCAATCTCTTTATAGATGTTGATTAGTTTCTTTTGCATATTATCTCACCTAATTTAATTATAACATTCACATTATGGAAAATCAAGGAAATAACATAAAAACGAGCTAAAATAAAAGTTTTTAGCTCGTTTTTGGCGGAAGGTGAGGGATTCGAACCCCCGGACCCTTGCAGGTCTCCAGTTTTCAAGACTGGTGCCATCGACCTCTCTGCCAACCTTCCGTGTTAAAGTTGCCGAAAAAATCGGCAATTTTTTATTCAGTTTTGCGTTTCTACAAGTTTTGACCGCTTGATTTGCAATTTGTAGAAAAGTTTGTAGAATTTACGGCGTTCGCAAAAGGTTTGTAGAAAACTGACTTGCAAATCGACCGCTTTGACAGTAGATATTTTACCACAAGATACAGGGTAAAATCAATCGCTTGCGGAGCAAATCTGCCGAAGTTCCGTTTCCGTTGTAGAAACGAGTAGCGAGTTTAGACTGCTTGATTTCAAACGCATTTCAAGACCGCCTCGTTGTGACCGCTTCGATATGCCTCCGTGTTGAGCGGTTTTATTATATCAACTGCAAAACGTGTTGTCAAACACTTTGACTGCTCACGCTTTTTTCTTGGTACACTTTTGCTTTTTTAGTGTAGCCTTTTTGCCTGCTGTTGAAACGGCTTAAAGTACCTTACGCCTTTTACTTGTTCCTTGCGTATCGATTTGCTTGTACGCTTTTCGGACAGTTTTTTCGGCGTTTTTATATTTCGTTTTTATCAAGTGCCGTTGCTTTTACCGCAGGTTCACTATTTGCGGTAGTACATTTTGAATAAATGAGCGTCAAAAAAGCCGATGTTTTGAATTCTCGCAACCGTTAACTGACCTTTTACAAATGAAACTTCTTTTTAGCAACCGTTTACTTTCACCACAAGAAAAAACACCGTTTTTCATACTATATTTTGCCGTGATTGTCTTGAATTTTTGCAACCGTAGTGAAAATTTTGTTACATGCAAAAACTTTATGTTTTACAACATGCCTTCCTTGAAACAGGTCTGTTGCATTACTAGTGGGGTACACTTTCAACGGTGAATTTCAAAAATTATCTTTTTTCACAAAAATTGTCGGCGAAAGATTCGTTTTTTGCTTTTTGACCGTTTTGTTTGTACTAGTCGTCTTTTTCGCTGCTTTCAACTTGCATTGCAGTCTCTTTCAAAGTGTTTTCGCTACTTTGCGCCGTGGTGCATGCAACTTGATTTTTCACCGTCGCCGCTACCGCAGTGCCTTGTTGATTTTGTTGTTCCGCCTGCTTTTTTGCCAAATCGTTGGTGTCCTCGCTTCCACGGAAAACGACTAATTTGTCATACAAAAATTCCGTTACGAAGTTTATTACCATTGTTACTGCAAGCACAATGTATTCGTTTACGTAAAGCGTTTCCACGAAGTAATCCGTCCACCACGTGGAAAGAGGCGTGAACACGAGGTAGTAGCCGGCAACTTTCAGCATGGCAACAGGAACGTTGTTTGCCGATTTGAAGGTAAACTTGCGGTTGAAGGTGAAATTCCACACCACCGACGCCACCAACGCAACAAGATAGGCAAGCCATGCCAATCCTTTTTCGCCAAAGCCGAACACTTCCAACAGCAACGTGTCCACCAAAATTTGTATTATTCCTGCGGATACGGAAAACAGAGTAAATTTCAACGCCCGCAACCATTCTTTTTTATTCATTTGTTTCTCCGAGTTGCCCTCACGGGGCTTTTGCCTCAGTTTACACCAAAGAAAAGGCTTTGTCAAACATTTAACAAATGTTTAATGTTGCCGCAGTTGTAATGTGTTTTCGGCGTTTTTTCTTGTTTTTTAATCTTTTGCCTGATAGTTGGTTTTTTGGTGCGAGTTTTTTGCAGACAAATTTTTGTTTTTTTGAAATTTTTCAGAACCTGTTTTTTTAACTCGGTAGTTACAATATGACAACCGGCATTCAAAAGAACGTTGTTTTTGAACCTTATTCAAGCAAATGTCTTATGTTTTTCTGATAGGTTTTATTTTTTCTTTTGCAGGCGGAAATGTTGTTTGTTTTTGACCATTTGTCAAAGCCTGCTTCTTTCAAAATCGGTTGTTGCAAAAAAAAACAAACTGAAAGCAAAAGAACGTTGTTGTTGAACCTTATTCAAACAAACTCTTTCAGTTTTGCTAATACTCATAAGCATTATTTTATCTTTTGAAAACAGACAGACCTTTTGTTTTTTTGCCACAAAATTTCTTCCCTTTTTACGCATAAAAAGGTGCAATTTTCTGAAACTTTTTGCAAATAATCTCACCTTTTCAACAATTTTCCGTTGTGTTTTGCAGTTATTTTTCTGTTACGCAAAAACGTTCTTTTCAACCGTTGCCCCTGAAAACCTTTTCATTCAAACATGTTTCAGCAGAAACATTCAACATTCGTTTTGTAAAAAATACCCCGCACTGTGTTTCGTGCGGGGTTATTTTCTGTTTTTTCAATTTTTACTCTTTCAGCAATTTGTCCAGATCTTCCACTTTCATGCCCCAACAGCGGTGGCGTTTTACCAACTTTCTGTCGTAGTTTTTCCAGAGGTTCTGAACGTTTAGGTTGTCTTCCAACTCGGGACCCGTTTCCAGGTACTCCACCCCCAACTTGATGCATCCACGCAAAATTTCATCCATTACTATGGAAACGGCACCCAACTTTTTGTGTTCGGCAGTTACTCCCACCGACATCATGTCGGCAACCTTGGGGTGCGTCATTGTCTGAATGTAGGGAATTATTCCGCAGGGGAAAATACGTCCACGCCCTTTTTGCAGTACTTTGAGCATGGAAGGCATACAAAATCCGTAGCACACCACTTTGCCGTCCTTCATTACGGCGCAGGCAAGTTCCGGCACAAATACCTGCAACAGCGTTTCCATTTCACGCTGCTTTTGCTTTTCGTTTAACGGGCTTGTGCCGTACAAATCGGCAAACGCTTCGTCCAGCACTGTCAGACACTGCATCATGATGTCTTTCAGACGCTTTTGTCCACGTTCCTTCGCCATTTGTTTGACGTCGGCTATTTCGTAGCCGTTGCGTTTTGCAACATGCGTTGCAATTCGTGTAAGCCTTTCGTCGTACTGTTGCGGCACTTTGATGACGTAGCAGTTCCAATCCACCACCTTGTAGGCGTGAAGTTTTTCCATGTGCGTTACGTAGTAGGGGTGATTGTAAATTTCGATGTAGGTACTGTCCTTGTCGAAACCTTCTATCAACATACCCTCTTCGTTGAGGTCGGAAAAACTCATGGGACCGATTATTTCTTCCATACCTATTTCTTTTGCCCACTCCACCAACTTGGAAAACAGCGCCTTGGTTACTTCAAAGTCGTCCACCACGTCGAAACGGGTGAAACGCAACTGCTTGACGTTGTTTTTTTGGTTGACGCCCTTGTGCCAGATGCCGGCAATTCTGCCCACAATTTTGTTGTTGCGGTACGCCAGAAACATTTTGCACTCGCAAAAGCGGAAGGCGTCGTTTATTTGCGGGTCAAACTCCGCAAACTCGTCCATGTACAAATTGGGTGAAGCGTGCGGATTGTCGCTGTACAGGTCAATCAGAAATTTGAAAAATTTGTGCTTGTCCTTTTTGGAAGAGATTTCCTTAACGATGATGTTACTCATTTTCCACTTTCTCCAACGGAATGGGGCGTTTGTCGGCAATGAAAATAACGCCTATTGTACCGGGGCCGCAGTGTGCTCCGATGACGGGACCTACCGTCTGACGCACAACTTTGGCATCCGGCCTTTTTTCCTTTATCATATCGGCAACCATGTCGCCCTCTTTGGGAACGTCGGCATCCACAACGTACACGTTGTACGCCGTGCCAGTGAGATCCTTTATTACCTTGTCGGCAATTACTTTCAGCGCCTGCTTTTTGCCGGAAACCTTTTGCAATACAGTGAGGCTTCCCTTCTTGTCGAAGGTGAGAATGGGTTTCAGTTGCAACATGGTGCCTGCAAATGCGGCAAAACCGGAAAGACGTCCGCCACGTTTCAGATGCATGAGGTCATCCACTACAAAGTACACCGCCACCCTGTCGGTGAAGTCTTTCAGCGCATCAACTATCTCCTCGTCTGTTGCGCCTCTGTTTTTAAGTTCGGCGGCGTATTCCATTTGAATTCCCGCACCCAAAGAAATTCCTTTGGTGTCAAAAACGGTGCATTTTCTTTCGGGATACTTTTCCTTCAACTGCTTTAATGCCGTTTCAAGGTGTCCGAAGGTGCCGCTCATTGCGTGGGAAAAACTGACGTACAGCACGTCTTCGCCCTTTTGGAAGTAGGGTTCCAATATTTCTACGTATTCCTGCGGGTTGAGTGCCATCGTAGTAGGTATCACACCGCTTCTCACTGCGTCGTAAAACTTGCGGAAATCGGTGTTTTTGCCCAGGTCGTAGTAGTAGGTTTCATCGTTGTAGGCATAGGGCATTTTGATGTAGTCTACGCCAAGTTGTTCCTGACGTGTGTACCACAATTCGCCGTCTGCGTCAATTAAAAGTACGCTCATACTATTCTCCTTTTGTTTTGTGTTGTTAGTTATTTTACCATATTTTGTGCCGTCGTTCAAGATTTTTGCAACATTTTTTGTCTTACCGCTTTTTTATGCACCGTTTTGCTTTTCTTTTACCTTTCGGTTTTGTTGTTTTCGTGTCATTTTCTTTACGTGATTTTTCCCTCTTCAACAGGTTGATTTCCGCAAAAAAATGTTTTCCACTTTTTTCCGATTTTGCAATTTGTCTTGCTTTTTGGCTGTATTTATAGTATAATTATTAAGTACTAAAAAGGCGTCCGAAGAAGTTTTCTTCAACGTCGGGGACTTTTTACACGGCGGAATGTGGATATCCACATTGTTTCTACACCGTACACGGAAAAACAGCCAAGGTTTTCCACACAAATTATTTTAGACATACCACTAGATATGGGACAAGCCTGCCTGAATTTTTCAAAATGTTGTAACGGACGAAGGAAAAACAAGGGTTGTACACATTTTCACATCCCCTGATACTGCTACTACCAGAAGAAAAGTATCATTGAACAAGGACGCACTGCACCAAAGGAGAGGTATATGAAAATTATTGTAAACAGTCTGGATTTGAACGACGCAATTTCCAAGGTATCCAAGGCATTGCCTGCAAGAGATGTCGCTCCCGTATTGGAATGCATCAAAGTTACTGCGGAAAACGACAAACTTACCTTTTTTGCCACCGACAAAGACCTTGCAATAGAAAAAACCGTGGACGCCAACGTTATTGTCGGAGGTGCGATGCTTGTTCCGGGAAGAGTGTTTGGCGATTACATCCGCAACATTGCCGGCACCGACACGGAAGTTTCGTTGGAAACGGAAGACAACAGACTTACCATTTCCACTTCGGGAAGCGAATGTAACATCACCACGATGAACGTGGAAGATTACCCCGAAATTGAAGAGATAAGCAACGAAAGTTACTTTACTATTCAGGAAATAAACCTGAAAGAGATAATAAACAACGTTATTTTTTCCGTAGCCACCGACGACAGCCGTCCCATGCTTAAAGGCGTGTTTTTCGAGGCTGACGGATACACCCTGACTGCGGTTGCCACCGACGGCTACCGTTTTGCAATGAGCAAAAAGGCTTTGGAAGAAAAGGCGGAAAACATTTCCGCCACCATTCCCGCAAGAAGTCTTTCGGAACTGTCCAAACTGTTGGAAGACAGCGAAAACCTTTTGCGAGTGTTTGTGGAAAAGAACTATCTTTCGGTAGTGCTTGCCAACACTCGCCTGCAAACACGCTTGCTTGTCAGCGGACAGTACATCCGTTACGACAACATAATTCCCAAGGAATTTGTGTCCACGCTGCTTGTAAACAAAGAAAACTTCGAGCGTTCGCTGAACACCGCTTCCATCATGTCCCGTGGTGACAAAAACAATCTTGTCGTGCTGGACATAGAGGAATACAACATGAACATTTCTTCCACCAGCCAATACGGCACGGCAAAGGAAAACATTGCCATTTCTCTGACGGGCAAGGACGTGCGTTGCGCCTACAATGCAAAGTACCTCAACGACTGCCTTAAAGTGATAAACGCAGAAGCCATAAAAATGCAGTTTGCCCAACACAACAGTTGTGTGATAACGATAAACAACAGCGACGAAGTGTTGTACTTCATTCTTCCAGTAAAACAAATTGTGTAAAGAAAAACATAAAAACTTATAAAATTGCCGTGATGACCGTGAAAAAAAACAGTTGTTACGGCATTTTTAATGTGAAAATTTTTTATTTTTAATAATAAATTGTAAAAAACAGAACAACTGTTACAAAAAAAATTGTAAAATAAAACGGCAATTGCCAAGAACTACAAGAGGGATTTTCTTGCAATGTACATGCACGGCTAGCGAAATGTCGCAAAAAGGCAAAAAGTAAGCAGTTTTCGGTGAAAATGCGGTTGAAAAATCAGCCAAAAATCTTTCTGTAACAAAAGGGGAAAAGTAACGCAGATAGTACAAGAATAAAAAAACAAAGTTGCAACAAGAAAAAAATGCAGGCAAAAACATTTTGATAAACACAACAAAAAACAAGAGTTTGTGGCAAAAAAAAGCGTTTGAACAAACCTTTACTGAGAAAAAGGAAAAAGTAACGTCCGCATTTACAATTATAAAAACAAAATCGCAACAAAAATAAAAAATTGAAAAAAACATTTATAATAATCGACAAAAAGTAAAAGAAAGCGTTTTCGTGTAAATGCGTTTGAAAAAAAACGTTTACAAAACTTTCCTGTAATAAAAAGGACTAAAAGTAACGCAGATATTACAAGAATAAAAACAAAATTGCAACAAGAAAAAAATGCATGCAAAAACATTTTGTAAAACACGAAAAAAATAGCAAAAGGGAATTATTCATAAACAAATACAAAAGAAATACTGAGGAAAAAGCATTTGAAAAACACGACAAAAAACGACAAAAAAGAAAAATTGTGTGTAAAGGTGCGTAAAAATTACGAAAAACAAACTATTTCCGACAAAAAAACAACAAAACGGCAGTAAAAACATGTCTTCTGACAAAGTAACCGCCTCAACAGACGATTGCAACAAAACACCGACTTTTACTCTGCCGTTACCGCCTGCAATACAGGCAGAAAAAATATTCATCGTACTTTTGCAAAAAAAGTTGTGAAAAGCGAAAAATAAAAAAAACAACTTTTTCGGTGGAAAAAGCCGCACAAAAAAGTTGTTTTAATACAAACTGCCCTGCCCAAATTTTACTGTGAAAAAGTTTGGGGCAGTGTCCGTTTAAGAATGTTTACCGCAAATTACAAATGAAGCATTACAGAGCCTTGCTTTGCCTTGCAAACGGGACAAATCTGCCACGGCTCGTTTCCCGTGTGACGGTAGCCACAATCGGCGCACACCCATTCCACGGGCTTTTGTTTTTTGTACAAAGTACCCTCTTTAAGTTGCGTGTACAGTTCTCTGAACAGTTTTTCGTGCGCTTCTTCCACCTTTGCCGTCATATCGAACAAAGCGGCAATTTCCGTGAAACCTTCCTCTTTGGCAGTGAGGGCAAAAGATGGGTAGATTACCGTCGCTTCTTCCTTTTCGTCTTCGGCGGCAAATTTGAGGTTGTCCAAAATTACCCATTTTTGCTTGAAGGGGTAGCCTGTGCATATTTCTACGTTTTTAATGGGGGCGTTGTCCGCCTTTTGCAAAAAGGTGTAGAACATGCGTGCGTGGTTGAATTCCTGATAGGCAACGGTGTCCACAATTTCCGCCATGGCTTTGTAGCCTTCGTTTCTCATTCCGTATTCCATAAATTCGTAGCGTGTGCGTGCCTGCGTTTCCCCCGCAAAGGCCTTTGCAAGATTGACAAAAGTTTGACTTTTCAAAAGATTCATTGTTTGCTCCTTCAAGACAAGGTGTCTTTCAATGTGTTTTGTGAAAGTGTTTCCCAAAAGAGAAAAAAACAAACGGCAAAGGAAAAATTTTTTGCAAAGTTACAGTCGGTAACGGTTGTTGACAAGGGCATTTTTGCTGTGATATTCTATACAAAAAGGTGAAAAATGAAAGAATACGCAAAACAACTTGCACGTCGGAAGTCCGTGCGCAAATACGACGAAAGCCTCAGCGTTTCCGCCGAAGAAATGAGAAAAATTCAGCAACAAATTCCCCTGTTGAAAAGCCTGTGCGACGGAATAAAGGTGGAAATTGAAATTACCGAAAGGAAAAACACAAATTGCAAGTGGAACGCACAGTACTGCGTGTTGTGTTACAGCGAGGAAAAACCCCGTTGGAGGGAAAACGCCGGCTACATGCTGGAACAGTTGGATTTGTTTTTGGCGTCGCTGGATATCGGGTGCTGCTGGTACGGCTGGGGCAAGTGTCCGCAGGAAAAGGAAGGCATGAAGTTTGTAATAATGATGTGTTTCGGAAAATGCCGAAAGGAAGACTTCCGCACGAAAAAGGACGAGTTTTTGAGAAACGGTGTAGAAAAAATGTACAAAGGTCTGCACGGCGAGGAACTTTCCGACGCATTTCTGGCACCCAGCGCCTGCAACAGTCAGCCGTGGCGTGTGGAACAAACGGACAACGTCATTAAAGTGTTTCGCTTAAAAAGCACGTTGAATCCTCTTTCGAGGGTGCTTGCGGCACACTTCAACAAAATAGACATGGGCATTTTCCTGGTGTTTCTGGAAACCGTTTTGGAAGAAAAGTCAATAGAATTTTGTCGGGAAACGGTAAAAGAAAGCAAGGAAAACCCCGAGTTGGTGGCAGTTTACACGTTGCGTTGAGTTTTGAAACACCGCAAAGGGAAAAAACGCCTTTGCAAGCAAACGAAATGCATTTTGAAAAGTAAAAAACTTTGCAATCGGTAAAATGGCAAAATGTGTTGGCGTTTGCAAACGGCATCGCCGAAACGGTGTTTGAATAATTTTTCTTGCGAAACTTGCAAAAACATGCATGCTAACAAAAATTTTCCACCGAACGCCTGCCCTTTTGCGTAAATTGTAACGTTTCTGCAACGGAAAATTATTTGAAAAACAGGCAAAAGGAAAGCACGAAAGGTGAACGGCAATAGATTCGCCTTGCCAAAAGTATTTTGACGGCAAAAAAGAGTTTTATCATTGCAAAACTTGCCGACAAAGTGTATAATAAAAGTACTATGCTGAAACTGAATCAAATTTGGAACAACATTCTGCTGGAAGCGGAAGCAAAGGTACAAACGCTTGTTTACGATTTGTACATCAACACACTTCAACCTGTCGGGCTGTACCACGACAGGCTTATTTTGCTTGCCGAAACAAGGGCAGTGAAAAACATTGTGGACAACAATTACAAGGACATTTTGCGCAGTTGCACCAACGTCGTTTTCCCTTCCATTGTGGACATAGAAATTATCACGGAAAAGGACCTTCCCAACGTAGGCAACGTGGAAAAGGAAGTGGACATCCCAGTCAGCGCCAACTACATTTCCGTAGTGGAAGAAAAAACCAACTTCATTTCGCAGTACACCTTTGAAAACTTTGTTGTTGGCAAAAGCAACGAGTACGCCGAAGCGGTGGCAAGGGCGGTGGCGGACAACCCCGGTACCAAGTACAATCCCGTGTTTTTGTGGGGAGGAGTGGGTCTTGGAAAAACCCATCTGATGCACGCAATAGGAAACCGTCTGCAACGCAACTACCCCGAAAAAAAGATAATGTACGTTACCTGCGACCAATTTATGAACGAATTTATCGAGTCGCTTCACGACACATCCAACCCCAACGCCAAAAAGGTGTTCAGGGACAAGTACCGCAAACTTGACGTGCTGATGATGGACGACGTGCAGTTTTTGGCAAACAAGGAGGGCACGCAGGAGGAAATTTTCCACACTTTCAACGAATTGTACCTTTCGGACAAGCAGATTATTCTCAGCAGCGACCGTCCCCCAAAGGAAATAAAGATTGAAGAACGGTTGCGCACCCGTTTTGCCATGGGCGTTATTGCCGACATTCAACCCCCCAACCTGGAAACGAGAATTGCCATTTTGCAAAAAAAGTGCAGTCAAAAGGGATACAACGTCAACATAAGGGTGCTTAGCCTCATTGCGGAAAAAATAACCAACAACATCCGTGAAATGGAAGGAATGTTAAACCGCATAATCAGTTACTCCACACTTGTCGGAGGCGACCCCAACGACATGAACATCGTCAACGACGCTTTGAGAGATTACGCCGAAGCGACAAGCGACATCATCACCATCGACCACATAGTAAACGCTACCTGCGAATACTTCCACGTCAAAAAGGAAGAACTTGTGGGCAAAAAGAAAAACAAAGAAATTGTCGTTCCCCGTCAGATTTGCATCTACCTCATTTGCGACATTCTGGGTCAAAGCGTGCCGCTGGTATCCATAGGCGAGTACTTTGGCGGAAGGGACCACACCACCGTCATGCACGCAAGGGACAAGATAAGCGAGGACGTGAAAAACAACGATTTTTTGGCGTCGCAGGTCAAGGACATTAGGGACAAGATTTACAACAGATAAAAAAAGCAAGGGCAAAAACCGTATAACCCGTTTGCCCGTGTATTCCACAGAATTTACAACAGATAAAAAGCAAGGGCAAACACCCTTGCTTTTTTAACGCAATTGTAAAAGTTCTGAAACAGACGGTTTTTGAAAAAATGCAAATAAAACATGTACCGTATGTAAAAATTTGCAACAGTAAGTTTACATTGACAAATTTGTTTGGTAGTTTATCATGGTTTATTACGTCCCCACAGAATGTCTATATAGTAGTTATCATGAGCCCAATCGTCATGCCAGCCTTCGGGCTTTGAATCTACTTCGCAATACACAGTTAACTGATTGAAAGTAAAAGCAACGAAAGCCGCTTCTCCGATGTACGTTACGCTTTTTGGAATGAATATTTCTTTTAAGTCGGTAATGTAGAAAGCCTTAGTTCCAATCTCTGTAAGATTTTGAGGCAAAACAATAGTTTCAATGGCACATTTGGAAAAGGCATTTTCACCTATGACGGTTACGCTTTGCGGAATTGTTAATGAAACTAGCGATTTACAGTTTGAAAACATGTACGGTCCTATTTCCGTAAGATTATCGGGAAGTATAACGGATTTCAAACTGTAGCAATTTGCAAAAAGATTTTCCGTGTCCAATTCCGTAACGCCGGACAGGTCGATTGATTCAAGCGATTGACACTGCTCGAAAGTGCTTTTCCCGACTTTTTTGACGGATTCGGGCAACACGACAGATGTCAGATTGTAAAAACCACGGAAAGTTCCGTCAAGTTCCCTGACTTTGCATCCGTCCTCAAATGTTACGGTGGAAACGGTGTTAAATTCGTTGACGGAGCCATGGTGTTCAAACAAATTGAAATAGGTAGCGACTTCCACGTCTTTTCCTATCACAAATTCCAGGCCGTTGGCGGTTTTTGTGTCTAAAAGGTACCAAGACAGCATAGTTTCGTTATCTGGCACGTTGTTGCAGTTTAATATTACTTTTTTCAAACCGCTCAATCCTGAAAAAGAGGACACGTAGGATGTTTGGAAACTGTGTCCCAAGTACAATTCTTCAAGGGAAACGCAACCTTTAAACGCCGATTCGCCCACAAAGTTAAGGTTGTCGCCCAAGTTTATCCTTTTCAGGTTGGTACAGTTGTAAAAGGCTCCGTCTCCGATTTTTGTAATTGTCGAAGGCAACACGACTTCTACAATGTCGGACCTGCTGAAAGTGCTGTCAGGAATTTCCGTAAGACCTTCCTCAAGAACGATTTTGGAAGGCATGTAATCGTAACTTACAAATCTTTTGATGTCCGTTCCCTTTATGTACAAGGTTTGGACCTGTTCAAAGTTTTTCCACTCTACCTGTCGCACGGGAAGTCCTCTCAATGTTGTGCTGACGGTAACTTCGGTGAGGTTTTCGTCGATGGCTGTTACTTCGTATTCCTTCCAGTTTTCCGTTACCTGATAAGTAACGCCGTCAACGGTCAATTTGCTGAAGGGAAACAGCGTTGCAAAGGCCGTTCCGCCTGCGATAACGCACACCAAAAACAGCGACACCACCACGACGGAAAGAACACGCCTTTTTTTGTTGACGGCGTCCCTCATGTGGCGGAAACAGTTTACGATAAACGCCGCAAAGGCGGCGAAAATTTCCCCCGCAATCAAAAATATGAAAAAGGAAGCAATGGGATTGCCGAATCCGAACCCGATGACGGGCAAAGTTTTTTCCGGCGGGAAAATGAAGGGAAAGGCAAATCCGAAAATACCGAAAAGCACTCCGAAAACGGCGGCGAAAATGCCGTGAATTTTCACATCGGTGTCGGTATCCACCTCTTTGCCGCTGCTTTTGCGGTACAGACTTCCGCTCACCACAAAGTAGTAGTTGTGCTCTTCCCCCGTTTTAATGAGTTTCGCTTGCTTGGGCTTGAAGTCCGATTGCAAAG
>ULNH01041495.1_pt1 | contig 15840 bp, 7 predicted proteins | sample 1951871 | NCBI WGS metagenome assembly ULNH01 (sample SAMEA4835572, study PRJEB28245) | human gut metagenome | biome: gut microbiome; material: fecal sample | place: Denmark | collected 2008 | reverse complement strand
CAGTTTATGATTGTGTACGTGTTCAGTAAAAACATTCTTTTGCAAAGCACGCTGCAAAATTAAGATTTATTTCGTGAAATGACTTTCTCTCATGTTACAATTACTTTGCGAAACATAATAAAAAAACAAAAAGAAACATAAGATATTAGAAATATAACAAAAAGAAATCCCGAAACTGCCAGGCAGTGTCGGGATTTCTTTTTGTTATATTATTGATTTCCTGTCTTGTTACTTGAACAGATGTGGCACAAATTCCTTCAGGCAGCGGCGCCAGGTAAGCCACTCATGATGAGTACCTGGTGAAACATAGACATCAAGCTTGATGCCCAGGTCCTTCAATTCCTTCGCCATCTTCTCTGTACCGAAGTTCTCTTCTGAACCGCAGCCCATGAACATATAGTTTATCTGGCTGTTGAACTTCTCTGCATCGGCAAAGACGCCGTTGAAGCAGGTCTTGACATCCACACCGAAAAGTGCACCGCTGAAGGTTCCCAGGGCAGAGAACTTATCCAAGTTCGGCAACACGGTGTTGAAAGTCTGGCAACCGCCCCACGACAAACCAGCCATCGCACGATGCTCTCTGTCGGTATAGGTTCGGAACTTCTTATCTACCATCGGAATCAGATCCTTGATAATCACATCGTAGAAAGATGCGCCATAGAGCTTGCGCTCCTCATCCACATCCTTGCCCGGACGTGGCACGAAAGGCTGCTTTACATCGCCGCTCTCCATCACCACAATCATAGGCTCAGCCTTGCCTTCGGCAATAAGGTTGTCCATGATGTGCTGCATATAGCCCTGATGGCTCCAGCCCGTCTCATCCTCGCCCATTCCGTGCTGCAGATAGAGCACTGGATAGCGCTTGGTAAGATTAGTTTCATATTCTGCAGGCGTATAAACCATGGCTCTGCGGAACTTGCCCTGAGATGCAGCATAGTAAGATACCGAACGAACCTGACCCTGTGCTACTCCCTGCTGAGGACGATAGTAGTTGCCTTCGGCTCCCTCAGGAACCTCCAGCCCACTCGCCTCTCGGCAGCAGCCGAAATAAGTTTCGCTGGCAGGATCTACTACCTGTACCCCATCCACATTCAGGAAATAATAGTGGAAGCCTACTACCAATGGGTCTGAAACACCATACCAGTCGCCGTCGAAATCCTTCTTCATAGGATACTTCTTTCCGCAGATGTCGAAGATAACCTGCTTTGCTTCCGGTGCATGGAGCTTGACATAGGCACGATGGTCTTTGTCCACACGCGGATAGTTGGCATCCGGAATGATGCCGAGCAGCGAGAGCATCATGTTGGCATAACGCTTACCCATGGTGCGATAGCTTTCGGCAATGAAATGCAGACCATCGCCACGCTGCGGACATCCCTTGGAAGAGATGACGTGGGCAGTAGGGATGGTCTTTGCGATATCATCCACAATGGCGATATGCTGCCAGCAGCTGCCGCCCTGGTCTTTCTGAACGGTTTCGCCCACGAGCAAAGGTACATCCTCTGCCTTCAGGTGCAACTCTTTCAGAATATCGTTATACACGGTCTTCACACGGTTAGGCCAGTTGACATCACCATTGTTGGTTTCTCCCTGATGCAGCAGGATTCCCTTGATGACACCCTGCTTCTGGGCAATCTTGGCAAGCTCGATGAGTCGGGCGTATGGATTGCCGTTATACTGGGAAGCGAAGTTTTTCATCCAGTCGGGCTGCTTCTTCAGATACGCCTTATAGGTACGCTTGTCGAAGAGGTCGATGCTGGCGCCACCCACAGCCACGGTGATGGTTCCCACCTTGATGCTGTCTGGCAGGTTATCCACCATCTTTCTTCCGAAATAATCTACAGGAGTAAGGCCAGTGTCTGGTCGTGCCTGAGGAGGAACGGCAGTATGCCACTGTCCTTTTTTCCATCCAGCTTTTTCATCATCTACGGCATACATTGCCATGAATCTTGGATTTACTCCTGTCCGGTCGATGTCTTCAATGGCGGCATTGCCCTCCATGTTCGACTGTCCGAAACAGAGATAAATTTGAAAATTAGGATCGGGGCTTACATTGCCCCCATTACTTGCCTGTGTCCCCATAGGAAGGCACAGATTCATGAAAAGAGATGCGATAATTATTAAACGTCTCATTTGTTATATGTTAAATATCAATTATAAAGATGCTTTTGGATAAAAAAATTGGTCATGTCATCACGACACGACCAACCTTAACGACTAACATTTTTTTCGGTTAATCTTTGTATGATAAAACCTAAAACTAATGTCTTTTAGAGTAATTACTTGGCGTCCTTCCAATATTCTGGAGCACCAAGACCAGCAGCGAAACCTGCGTATGTGTGCTTGCGGAGATAGTTGCTATCCCAAAGACCTGTAGGGCAACCTGGACGCCAACCTGAATCCTTAGGAGAATCAGTAGCACACCACTGAGTGATACCATACTGCTGAGCCTGTGGAATCAGCTCGAAGTACTTCTGGATGATGAATGTATAGAAACTACGCATCTGCTTGTGCTGCTCCTCAGTCATCTTGTCGAAGGTAACAGAAGTACCAGCCTCATCCTCATAAGCCATATCAAGCTCAGAAATCTTGACGAGCTTACCTGTCTTAGCCATCAACTTAAACATCTCTTCGATGTCGCTCTGAAGCTTAGCCTGCTTAGTTGCATCACCATAGCATGTTACGTGCATCTGTGTACCAATACCATCGATAACAACAGGCTCCTCTGCATTAGGATCTTCCCACAGACCAATCCAGTGGATCAAGCTCTTCAGCTTAGCGTGCTGATCCCCGTAACCTTCCAAGTTGTAGTCATTGATAAAGAGCTTCAACTTAGATGGATCACCATTGTGCTCAGCAAAGCTCTTACGTGCATCTCTTACGGCTGTACGAACATAGTCGATATCACCGAGATAATCCTGCCAGTAGAAGCTATTGGCTACATCAGAAGCAGGAGCATTAGTTGCATGCTGCAACTCATTGAATCCATCAGCACCAACCTTACCAGAGATCGCCTCATTAACGACATCCCAAGATGTAACATAACCATCAGTAGCCTCCATCATACCATCAATCCAAGTTCCCATGGCAGTGGTAAGAGCATTTTTCTTCTCTTCATCGGTGAGAGGAATGGAGTTGAGATTCTTGACCTGACAAACCTTAACAGAATGTACATCCAAAGTAGCATCTGCTGTCTGTGGTTTCAAGATAATATCATAATTACCTCCAACAATATTAGGCATCTGAAGTTTTACGGTATGACGACCAGCAGAAACAGGTACACTTACAGTAATTTGCTGGTCACTGCCACCCCAACCATTCTGCATAGTCAATTCTACTCCACTAGCATCCTTTGAAGCAGACAAGTCAAGATAAACCACATAATTACCCTCCTCAGAAAGCGTATTTTCGCCACCTGGCATAACAAAGAACTGAGACCAATCTCCTGTTGGAACAAAATGGATAGCACCATTCACAACAGGTGGTTCGCATCCCATAGCAAAGAATGGGAAAGGTCCATCAGTATAGGTTTTCTCATGAACTAGTTGTTCTACCTCTTTAGATGCGGCTGCAGAAGCCACCTTGATGGTACAGCCAGTCGGGTTCCAACCACGAGCCGACTCTTTTGCAAAGTCTCCATTTTCAATAAGATTCTCATCAGAACCAGCTTTCGTCAACTTAAAGTCATCGCAAGAAATGGTTCCTCCTACGTTACCGAACACAAACTGGAGCTTATCAATAGGGAAATTGGCTGTAAACTCCCACTTCAAAGTAGAATAATCGTTAGTGATGTCATAATCTTCCATATACTGAACATCATTACTACCACCCCATTGGTTTTTATTATCACTTGCTTCCCAAATAGGCCAAGCAGCAAAAGTTCCACCATCCGAAGCCTTTACCTTAACGGACATCACGTAACTTTGTCCCTTAACCAATGCCTTAGGCAACACATAACTAATCTGTTTATCCCATTTATTGGCACCAGCTTCGCCACAAGCAATCTCCAAGTACTTGTTTCCACCATTTGGATCAGGTGGCAACTCCTTATCCTTGATAAGATTTTTGAGGTACTTATTGGCTGCCTGAGAATGCCAAGCCAGCGTATGACCATAAATCGTCATATCTGCATCTTGCGCATTCTTGACGAACTCCTTGACTAACGAAAAATCCGTACTGCCATCATCTTTCACACAAGAAGACATTTTCATGGCATTACCAGCAGTCATTTCATTGAAATTGCTACCAGCAAGGCAATATACAAGTTCCTGCTTGTTGAATTCGGCTGCTTCGAGCGCAATGCCCAACTTAAAGTCGGGATTGCACTTGCCGGCAGCTTTCATATCTTCCACGTATTTCTTCAAAGGCTCGTAGTTATTCAGATACTGATAATCCTTCAAATTCTTGGTCATATCAGTTCTGTACTCCGAGAACTTGTCATCAGCACAAGAAGACAAAGCCAAGAGAGCCACCAAGCCTAAACCTAAATTAATATTTTTCAATTTCATAATAATCAAATTATTAGAATGACACTTATCTATCAAGAATATTACTTCTTGATATACTGAGGACTGAATTGAACAACACCATTGGTGTTACCACGAGTCTCGGCAACGAACTGATCGGATGTTTCCAAAAGAATACCTGAACCGAAATCAACCTTGTAGTTGAGAGTCAGGATGTCACGATCCTTGTTACCCCAAGCCAGCTTAGCTCCCTTTTCTACAAACTTTCCTGAACCAGAAGCAGTCATGCCCTCTGTATCAGAAGTAACGGTACAATTACCATTATCATCGAACGTAAGTTTCAAGTTGCAAGAGACCTTTGAGCCGTCAGCTTTATTTACAGAGACTACGAAATTACATTCCTTCAAACTCTTGGTTGTAATTCGACTCACTTCATCCTTTTCAAGAGTTGCACCTTCACGCTTTACCTCATGAGTTTGTCCATTCTCTGTAATCTTGTCAGTTCCTCTACGGAAATAATAGCCATCCCATGGATTCATAAACCTAACGCAATAAAGGATATAATCCTTAGGAGCAACAGACCAAGCTGAAGCATCAGTACGAACAGGAGTAGTACCTGCAACGAAAGGAGAACCCGAAAGAATAGAATCGGCTCCCACCATTTCCTTGATGCGAACTGGGATTACATAGGTATTCTTTGCACAATCTGGGTCAGCAAAAAAAGCATCCTCCAACTTAACCTGAAGACGTCCCTGCAATTTCCCATTATACGCAACCGTCTTGGTAGGAATTGTATAATAATTGCTAGGCATTGGCTTTACAGGAGTGACTCCATCCTCAAAATACAGATTGTCACACAATGAATTATCAACATCTACATTCAATGTGATGTTTTTTCCATTATATGCTCCACCCATTGTAGATACGATATACAATACATGATTGTTATCATCCGTATTATCGCGATTCTCATCATTGCCTAAAACTACAGAACGTTCGATATACTGATAAGGATAATATACAGTAGTACCGCCCTCATAATCAGGAAATTCTTGGTTGCCATTCTCACAAGAGTTAAAGCCTAAAGCCAAGATTCCCAATGCAGCCATGGACAAATATTTGCTTATCTTCATTGTTTTCATCATTTTAAATATTAGTCGTTATTTTTTACTTCCCAGCCCTTATTCTGCTGCAAGTTGCTCCACTTCAACATTTCGCTCTGTGGGATAGGACCGTAATACATGTAATCTTTATAGCTGCGATCCTCAACCTTCATTTCTTTGTATGATGGAACACCAGCCTCTGAAGTGATTTCTACACCACGCGCAGCCTCATTTAGAGGAGCTTTCCAACGGCGAAGGTCACTAAAGCGCTTATTTTCAAAACAAAGTTCCAAACGACGCTCGTTGCGAATCAACTCACGCATTTTCTCTTTGCTACCAGCGCACTCATCCAAGTATGGATCCTCGCCAAACTCGCCAATTCCGGCACGCTGACGGATTGCCTTAATTACATCGTAAGCTGAGTAGTTGTGAGATCCCTTACCCTGTGGTCCCCAAGCCTCGTTGGCAGCCTCAGCGTAATCGAGGAATATCTCAGTATAGCGAATATACACAGGATAATGATACTGAGCATTCTTTGAATTAGGGTCAGGATTACAATCCTCACGCAACAGCTTTTTCATGTAATAGCCTGTACGAGTAGAATTGGAAATCTTATTCAAACCATCATTGTTATTAGCCGTCGTAATGTCTGTATGAATGGTCTTTCCCTTATAAGTACTACCATCATGAATGATATAAAGGTCAAGACGAGGATCTCGATTGCTGTAAGGATTCAACTTATCATACTCAGAACGAGCATCGTTGATAGGATAACCATTTACAGCAGGGAATGCATCGACCAGATTCTGAGTTGGGTTGATTCTACCCTTACCATAAAGAGACGGAGGGAAATTATCAGACTCTTGGTTCAGACCAAAATCCCAGTCATCAGCACCATTGGTACGACTGCCACGCCAAAGAATTTCAGCAGGACAAGCACCTGAGCCGAGCGCATCGATTTCCTTGGTTTGCATAAACCAATTATTACCTGTAGCAGACAAACCACTCACACCATTGATACGGTCAAGAACGGTAGCTGCATCGTCAGCAGCCTTAGCATAATCCACGTTTGTACCTTCAGAGAAAGCAGGACTAGCTGCAAGCAAAGATACCTGTGAGCGAATAGCCTCAGCGATACGACCGCTGATACGACCACGCATAATGGAACCAAACACACGGTTGTAGTCTCCTGCGGTCTTTACTCCGATTTCCTTATACTTGGCAGGAACAGCGTTATCATCAGTCAAATCATTGTAATCAAGAGGGAGAAGCTTGGCAGCCTCGTCCAAATCGCTATAGATTTGATCCAAGCACTCCTGGAATGTATTACGTGGCTTGTTGAAATCATCAGTAGAAGTCTCTGGTTCTGTCAAATTAGGAACGCCAAGCAATTTGCCATCGGCTGTCCATCCACCATGATTCATCAAAAGATAATACAAGTTGAGAGCTCTCAAAGCATAAGCTTCACCTTTACGGCTATCACAATACATCTTACGGGCATTCTCGTCCTTTGCCCAGTTTACCTTATCTACCTCCTGAAGGAAGATATTGAGATATTGGATAGTAGCACGACCACTTGTCCATTTAGACATAGGATCGCTATTAGCTGTCCAAGAACCTGTAGCCATCTTGAGCCAGTTATCTGTCAAGTTATTGGTTACAGCGTCATCTGTAGCAATATCAGTAACACTCTTGGTATTGTAAGGAAGCATCGAATAACCATATCCCAATAGTCCCTGAGCGTATGTTGGCTCATTGTAAATCTCATCCAAGCCACGGTTGTTTTCCTCTGCAGGCTCGAAAAGATCTGAGCAAGAAGCCAAAGTAAGCGACATTGCTGCTAATATAAATATATTTTTTACTTTCATTTCTTTCTACATTTTAAAATGATTAGAATGTTGCCTTTACACCTATATTATAATAGCGTGTCTGAGGCGCAGACCCAACGTTCATCTCTAAGACTTCGCGCTCTCCTGAAATGGTAAGCAAGTTAGCTCCGCTTACGTATGCCGACAACCCCTTAAGCCATGTCTTTTGGAACAAAGTACTAGGCAAGTCGTAAGTTATCTGGACCTTAGCCAAGCGGAATGCATCTGTCTTGTACATCCAGAAGTCTGATGTCTGGAAGTTGTTGTTACCATCAAGAGATGTCAAACGAGGATAGGTTGCAGTCTCTTTGGTTTCCTCTGTCCATCGGTTACGAACTACAGCAGAATATTTGCTATCGCCCTTTACCCACCAATAAGAATTGTTCTTGACTCCCCAAGCACCGAAGTTACCGGTACCAAGAGCGAAGAAGGTAAAGTTCTTCCACTTAGCTGTAAGATTGACACCAAGCGTGAATGGTGCTCCGTACCAACCACCCTTACCCAAGAAGACTTGGTCGTATTGGTCAATTTTATTATCACCATTTACATCCACATACTTGATGTCACCAGGTTTAACTGTTCCACCAAAATAGCTTTGGTCTGGAGAATTTTTGATTTCCTCCTCGTTTTGGAAGAGACCTGCGCTCTTGTAGCCCCAAATGCCATCAAGTGCCTTTCCTTGTCTGTTCTGATACTGCTCTACGTTGTTCTCATCTCGTTTGGTAGCCTTGGTTGTATAGTAAGTACCAGTCACACCAAGTGAGAGATCCACATCACCTACCTTCTTATTGAAGTTGGCAGCGAAATCAAATCCAACTCTTCGATTATTGTTGTAATTAAGTACAGGCATAAACGAAGCCACTGGATAAGGAGTATTCATATGAGATGGATAGAATGTTGGCGAAGTGATGAGATAACCCTCCATCGAATTGATGAAGAAACTTGCATCCAATGTCACCAATTTCTGCCACAAGGATGTCTTGAAATTCAGAGACAACTCTTTGCGCTTGATAAAATCAAGGTCTTTGTTCTCACCTCTTAATGAATAGGTGTATTTATCGCTAGATCCATCATACCATCCATAGCCGTAAGCAGAAGTCCAAATACTCTGATAGAGATAGTAGCGATTGTCACCACTTGCTATATCAATATCCTCATTGATAATACTACCTGATACACTAATCATCATGTCATCTACCACCTTGGAATTCTTCAAGAAAGACTCATTCTTGAGTCTCCAACCCAAAGAAAGTGATGGTGAGAGAGCCTCACGATGACCTGGAGCCAACTGGGCAGAGTGAATGGCAGCTAATCCTAAATCTGCGTAATACTTCTGGGCATAATTGTAAGAAGCATCGAATGCAAGATTAGCACTAGAGTTCTTGTGATACTGTCCAGATTTCGACTGCTGGAAGCCAGAAGCTATCAACATTGCCGACAGATTGTGAACCTTGTTGAAAGTATTGTTGTAGTTGAACTGACCAGAGAAAAACATGGTCTGGTTATCTGTACTTCCGCTGATGTTCTGGTTGCCAGACTTTTTATCCTCACCTTCCTTCTTCAATGCGACAATCATATCCTTGCCATCGACGTTAGCCCATGTTGGGATATAAACAGCATAGCTATTATCGAAAGAAGTATTATAAGAGGTGGCATAGTCAACTGCGAAATGAGTCTCGAAAGACAAGCCCTTCAACACCTTGTGCAAGTTGATATTGACACCCGTATCAAACTGGAATTGACGACTAGTAAATTTACTACTTCCTGCAGAATAGATATCAGCAAAAACATTAGAGGAGTTTGCCTGAGTACCAGCAAGGAAGTATTTGCCATCTACCAACTTCGCAACGCTCATCAAGTCCCAAGCAGCCTTAGCATTAGGGGCTATCATATCTGTGGAGATAAGAGGAGCTGCATTCTGTGGAAAATTAGGACGCCAAGTAGAAGCAGCTTCCCAGTAATTACCCTTTGCAGAATGAGAATCATAGAAGGTTGCACTGGAGTTGACCCAAGCCTTAATATCATCAGTAATGTCTATATCCACATTACCACGAACGCTGAAGCGCTGGGTATTATTATTCTTAGCCTCACCAAACTTGAAATAATCGCCCTGGCGATAATAGTTGATATTGCTATAGAAATGAGCTCGCTTACCACCACCGCTGATTTCTGCAGTAGCCTCATAACGGCTGTTCACCTTTCTGAGATAATCAGAAGAATAGAAATCGAGATTAGGATAACGATAAGGGTTCAAACCTGCTCCATGATTATAGATATCCTCAGTAGAATAAAGTTCAGACAGACCATCATTACGACGAGCCTCGTTATAGAGAGTCATATACTCTGCACTGCTAAGATACTCAGGATAAGACGTTGCTACATTCAAACCTGCATTAGCCTGCACCTCGACCTTCAAGCCGTCATTATGACCACGCTTGGTGGTTATGACTACAGCACCCTTGGCAGCCTTGCTACCATAGAGCACTACAGCCTGCGCACCCTTGAGGAAAGATATCTGTGCAATCTCACTTGGTTGAACGTTGTTAGCTTCACGAGGCACACCATCTACCAAGACGAGATAACCAGCGTTGTCGGCATCCATACCCCAGAGAGAATTGCCATTCCAACCACCTACATAACCTTGCATATTGTCGAGGCTATAAGTATGGTAGTTCTTCTTCATCAAGTTCTCTACATCGACTACAGACACACCGCCCAAGAGGTCATCCTTGGCTACCTTTCGGTAAGCCACCTGAACCATCTCCTTGTCGGCACTGGCTGTGTCGGATTCGCTTGTCTGTGCAGTCTTGGCATTGGCACCAAGAGGAGCCAAAGCCACGAGACTTGCTACAAAAAGCTTATAATTATATGATTTGAATCTTGAATTCATACTATCATTATTCATTTAGTATTACTAATTTATAATTTTAAACCTTACCAGCCAGGATTTTGATTAAACTCTGGATAGAGCTGAGTCTCCTTGATTGGCAATGGGAACCAATAGTGCTTGGCATCGAAATTACGAGTCAATATCAACTCTCTGCGATAATTGGCAACCTCAGCGTCCTTAGGATCATTCTCCGTATAGAAGTCTGGACTTTCCACACGGTCAAACTCCTGTGAGAATTTTTGATTATATGGTGCCTCTGTCAGAAGCAACCAACGCTGCAAGTCACAAAAACGGAATCCTTCGAAAGAAAGTTCTACCTCACGCTCACGACGGACCTCATCCATGAACTTATGGCTGTCTGCAACAAATTCTGGAGCAACATGACCTGCACCACAACGGTCGCGAAGTGTATTAATTGCATCTTCTGCGGTCTTACCAAAGTTTGAAGACTTGCCAGAAGCACCACCGTATGCTGCACAAGCCTCTGCATACATCAAGTATATGTCTGCAAGACGCATATATGGCAAATAGCAGTGGAAAGCTGAACCCCAGTCGTAATCTTTATCCACTTCATTACAAGTATGAGGCACCAACTTCTGAATGAAATAACCCGTACGGCTTGCATTTGCTACAGGGCGCATATTACCACCCGTATATAATTGGCAATACTGTAAATCTGCATACTGACCAGGTGTTCCGTTCAAATACTTAAAACCATCGAAGACGATATCGTGGTAGAAACGGGGATCACGATTTTTGAAAGGATGGGTAGGGTCGAAACCAGACTTTGGATTGAGTACATACTGACCATTCTCAACCAAATAGATTGGTTCTCCGTTAGCCATTCCATAAGCCTCTACAAGGTTGGCCGTAGGTTGGTGAATGACATTATCACGATCAACGACTTTCTGTACCTTAGGGCCAAAGACCTTAGAGGTGTTCCAGTTAGAGCCATTGAAATCAGCAGATGGACCACGGAAGATAGCTTCAACCGTTCCAGGCATTTTCCAGTTCTGCTTCTTGGTATAGAATATATCAGAAAAACAGCTATTGGCATCATCAGATTTCTCATGATTGTAGATGTCTTTGTACTTAAACTCTGCCAATGCATATTGTGTCTGACCAGCTTCCACAAGAGAGAGCAGTTCACCAAAAGCCTCAGCTGCCTTCTTAGCATATTCTTGATCATAATCATAAGTCTTGCCATTCTTGCTGGCACCAGTCTGCGCACCATTCTTCATCAAAGGACTAGCAGCCCAAAGATAGGTTTTACCAAGATAACCAAGAGCCATGATCTTATTGATGCGAAGATCATTCTTACCTTGTGTGGCAGCACCTGCAGAAGTCTTATCCCAATTAATAGGCAACAAATCGGCAGCCTTGCGGAAATCTGCTGCCGCTTTATCAGCGCATTCCTGATAAGAAAGGCGTGGTAAATTCAGCTCGGCATTGGCATCGAGATAAGTATCCACATAAGGCATACCACCAAAATACTCCATCATTTCCTCATGCCACCATGCACGGAAGAAATAGAGCTGACCCTCTATCAGTTTTTTCTCTTCAGCACTTCCAGTCACAAACTTGTCGATATTCTGTAAACCGAGATTACATTTTCTGATGCAATACCACGCATGGTTCCAAATACCGTGGTCGAACTTATCTGTGGAAGTAGAAGAACCATCACGCTTTAGCCAGTTACCAGTAGATTCCCATGCACGGAAGTTACCTAAATCAACCTGATGGGTCATTCTATTATCAGCCTCAGGATTGAAGATTTCATCATCACCCCAGTTCCATGAAGGACACCAGTTACATTTCTCTTTATCAGGGATACAGTTGTATATTTCCTCAACGAAACCTTGGAAATTACGGAAATTGGCAAAGGCATCGTCTGCAGAAACTGTTGAGTCTGGCTCCTTGTCCAAGTAGTCTTGACAAGAACTCAGCGAAGTACCGAGAGCCAGCGAGACGCATCCCGTCAACAATAATGTCTTTATCTTATTTTTCATCTGAATATTTTTTTTTATAATTACAATGAGAATTTAACACCTAAGTTGAAGCGGCGAACCGTAGGGTATGCTCCCATCCAGCCACCACCACCGAGGTTTGCCTCACGGTCATCAGGCATACGAGTCCAGAGCCAGAGGTTATTACCATTCAAGTAAATCTTGAGGTAGTTTACGCCTAATGCCTTAATCCAACCCTTGGTCCAGGTATAAGCAATCTCGACATTCTTCAAACGAATGTAAGAGCCATCATACATAAACTGTGTACCATAGGTGTAACTTGAAGCAGTGGCACCCCAACGAGGGAGGATACATTCTGCATTGCTTTGATTCTTATTCCACCAAGTACCGGTATCATAAACATTATCAAGCATATTACCAAAGCTTGTCAATGATACGTCACGGGTCACATCAGTTACTCCATAGAACTGAGCGAAAGCAGAGAAGCCTTTCCATTCGAAACCAACAGTAGCATTATAGGTGTTCTGCGGACTACTGCTATAACCTACAGGAGCCGAGTCCTTGCTATCAACAACACCATCACCATTGAAATCAACAATGTAATAGTCACCAACCAAACGGTGATTGTCATTGGAGTCGTGCGCCGGAGAACCAATCAAATCATCAATATTATTGATAAAGCCCCTATCTATATAAGAGCGATACTGATTCATGGAAAATCCTGCCTCCTTTTGATAATTTGGAGTAAGGATGGCATCATCCTTCAAAATTACCTTATTCTTGGCATGGGTCATATTGAAATTACCCCAGAGTCGCAAGCCATTAGCAAACACCTTATTAAGTTTCAATTCCCACTCGTAACCACTGGTACGAACCTTACCTTTATTAATAGTAGGCGCTGTCGTTCCGAAATAAGAAGGAACAGAACGGTTGGAGCCGAAAATCAAGATGTCATTACGACGATCACAGAAGAAATCCAAAGAACCAGTAATCAAGCCTCCCAAGAAACCATAATCAATACCGAAGTTGGTTTTCTTAACTGTTTCCCATTTCACATTATCATTTCCAAGAGTGTTCTGTCGATACCATGTATAGATGCTCTCTGTATGGTCGAGATCCATAGTACTCTTGCCGCCATACGCCCACTGACTCATATACAACCAGCGACGAGTAGAATCAAATGGGTCACCTATGTTGTCATCACCAATCTCACCATAGGAAGCACGGAACTTCAACATATCGACGATGTGCTTGTCACGAAGATACTTCATGAAGTTTTCCTCAGTAATGGTCCATCCGATAGCACCTGAATTGAAGAAGGCAAAACGATTGTCCTTGCTGAACTTTTCTGATCCGTTATAGGCACCATTATACTCGATGTTGTAACGACCTGCATAGCTATAGGTAGCACGGAACGCCCAGTCCTCACGGTAACTTGGCATCACACTACCACGTGCATTCTCCTGACGTGAGAACAAGCCCATGGCTGATACATCATGCTGTCCATACTTGCGAGCCCAGTTGAGCTGCAACTGATAGTAGAGGTTGCGAACAGTCTGGTTATTATCTACAGAACCACCTTCCGTTGACCAGTTCACACCTTGCTGCCAATCAAACTTGTTCTGTCCTTCAAGTTCTTTACCATAAGTAACCTGACCTGTTTCAGGATCAATATACTTAGTCTGGGCTTCATTATTCAAGTCATTGATACCTCGTCCTGTCTCAACAAAAACATTATCCCAAGAGATAGTACCACGGAAATTTAAGCCTTTGGTTATGAAATCCAATTTCTGCTCAAGGGTAAAGTCTGTATTGATACGAGTGGTTGTAGCCTGTGCTGTACCACCGATAGCAAGATTCTGTGCAGAGTTACTTACATTGGAAGCAGCTGGATAGAATCCCCATGTGCCGTCAGAATATTGTGGCAAGAACACATCTGGGGCGATGTTATAAGCACCAGCCCACTGCTGACCAATCTGCCACTCATCAAATTTCATGTTACTCCAAGGAGCTTTTCTTACGCCATTGCTACCAGCCACATTTACCTTCAAAGTAGTGCTACTAGTGATGGCAAAGTCCAAGTTACTACGAACATTGATACGATTGTATCCATAGCCAGAGTTGTAGTTACGACCATTGTCATACACACGGAAGAGGTCACCCTCATGCACGAAATCAGCAGAAGCGAAGTACTTAACGAATTTTGTACCACCACTCACGTTCACGTTGGCATTATAAGACATAGCAGACTTTTTGAAAAGTGCATCCTGCCAATCCACATTGGCATAACGTTCACGCTGCTCCTGCGTAGTCTGGTTTCGATAGTTGTCTATAAAAGACTGAGGACGAAGATATGAAACACCTTCAGGATAAATGCCCAGTTCACGCTCTACCACTTGGTTGCGAAGCATCAACGCATCATAAGAGTCGTACTTGTTAGGCAACTTAGAAGGAGCTTTCAACGTAGCATTGAAACCAACGTCAATCTTAGCCTTGCCTTCCTGACCACGCTTGGTGGTAACCAAGATGACACCATTAGCTCCCTTCACACCATAGACTGCAGTAGCAGAAGCATCCTTCAGTACAGAGATGCTCTCCACAGAAGAGATGTCCACGCTGCTCAGAGGACGTTCAATACCATCAACGAGAACGAGAGGGTCGGAATTGTTCCATGAACTAGAACCACGGATGATAATCTGAGGTTCCTCCTCACCAGGCATACCATTGCCTTGGATTGTAACTACTCCTGGGAGGTTACCTGTCAAGGCTGAACCAACGTCGCTGACACCAGCTGCACGCTCCAAAACCTCACCAGTAGTCTGGGTGATGGAACCCACCACAGAAGCCTTCTTCTGCTGACCATAACCAACGACTACAACTTCGCCGATGGCGTTGTCGTCTTCAAGGGTAAGTTTGAACTCTCTCTTCGTACCAATCTTTACTTCCTTGGTCTTCATACCTACGTATGTAAATACGAGGATAGAATTCTCTGAAGGAACACTGATACTGAAATTACCATCTAAGTCGGTGACAGCACCGACACCGGGATTTCCCTTTACTTTTACAGTGGCACCTATCAGAGGCTCACCTGTACCGTCAACAAGATTACCCTTGACCTGGATCTTCTGTGCCTGAGCATTCAGGCTGCAGAAAGCTCCCACCAAGCATAAGGCTGCTGTCCGTTTCATTGTTAACACTTGTTCAATCATGTTCTATTCATTTTTGATTTATGTTTTATAGTTTATGCATTCACATATTTTATATGATTGTCTATTCGCGGGTGCAAAGATACTTGTTTCATTTCAGATACACTTTGTCTCTTGTAACAGATACTTTGTCGTTAATAACAAACTTTGTAAGAACGAGTCTTTCCGCCCTTTAACAATTGTTTTACTACATAAAGACCTTTTTCAGGTTTATTCACTTTTACACCAGCTATATTATAATAATAGGTGGCGATAACTTCTTCATCGTTCACATTCTGCTCAATTCCCGTATCCGTTTGTTTCATGTACCATTCCTTGTACCAGTTCATGCAGGCATAGC
>ULNH01042498.1_pt1 | contig 15886 bp, 11 predicted proteins | sample 1951871 | NCBI WGS metagenome assembly ULNH01 (sample SAMEA4835572, study PRJEB28245) | human gut metagenome | biome: gut microbiome; material: fecal sample | place: Denmark | collected 2008 | reverse complement strand
TCAGACTTGCGTATTCGCGGCTTTCGTACAGAAGTTGCCCGTTGTTTGCGTAAAGGTGGAACTGATACGCATAGCCGGTATCTTCGATCGTATATTTGCCGACGACCTTGGGTTTATCGGCTTCGTCGTTTTCCTCGACAGGTTCTTCAACCTTTGCCGCCGCCTTTTTCTTTGCGGGTGCTTTCTTTGCGGGTGCGGCTTCTTCCGTTACTTCCGCCTTCTTCTTCGTCGCTTTTTTCTTTGCGGGAGCGGGTTCTTCCGCGGCGACTTCGGGTTCTTCCGTCGTTTCTTCTTTTGCAGCCTTTTTGGGTTTCAGATTTATTTTTGCCTTGCCCCAGCTGTCGTCAACGAAGTTGTCGTTGTTTTCCGGCTCGATATAGTGCTTTTCCTCGACGGGCGCGGGTTCTTCCGGCTGAACGTATGCGGGAACGGGCGCGGGCGCGACGGGTTTTTCTTCTTCCACGGGAGCATAAACTTTGTCTTCCGCGATAAACTTCGACATATCGATTTGTTCCTGCGGAGCGGGTTTTTTGTCTTCAAACGGAGGCAGCTCGTCATCGAAAGCGTCGGCGTCGAACTTCTTTTCGTCCTCGATATAAGGCGCGGGTGCAGGTGCCGCTGCCGCAACGGGCGCGGGTGCAGGTGTCGCGGGTACGACGGGCGTTTCTTTCACAGCGGGTTTTTCTTCGGCTGCGACTTTGCCACTCTTACTTGCTTTCTTTGCGTCTTTGACGCTTTGTCTTGCCGCCTTCTTTGCCGCTTTCTTCACCTTGTTCTTCTTTGCACAAACCGCGATAATAACGATTAAGCCGATGAGTACGAGCGCTGCGCCCGCAACAAGCAATATGAACTTAATCGGGGGATTTTCTGCCAATAATTCAACGAAAAAGTCTTTCACCGTGATGGTAAAGAAATCGACGATTTTCTGCCATACTTCATTGGATGAAACTGCTGCTAACATTTTTCAAACTCCTCTTTAATAATATAACCCTGAAAATAAATTAGATAAAATACCTATACTGTGTATATTATAACACAATAAATTTACGTTATCAAGGTTTTGAAAATATCAATTTGACGAAATTCGTGTTTTTTTGCTAATTTTTTTATTGCGATATGCCTTAAAAAATATGTCGAACAATGCGTATTTTGCTTGCAAAAAAAACGCCGAAATGTTACTATGTTAAAAGTAAATATTGTGAGGTGTTTTATGAACAACGTAACCATTTTCAATCACCCTCTTATCACACACAAAATTGCAATTATGCGTGATGAACGTACCGGCAGCAAAGAGTTTCGCGAACTTGTGGAAGAAGTCGCAATGCTTATGGCGTTTGAGGCTCTCCGCGATATCAATACGCAAGAAATTGAGGTTAAAACCCCGATTGCGGTCACTAAAACCCGCGTTATTGCAAATGACATCGCACTTGTGCCTATTCTCCGCGCAGGTCTCGGCATGGTAAACGGTATCCTTGCTCTTGTCCCCACCGCAAAAATCGGACACGTCGGTCTTTATCGCGACCACGAAACGCTTGAACCCAAAGAGTACTACTGCAAACTTCCCGACGATATCGCAAACCGCGAAGTCATCATTCTCGATCCGATGCTCGCAACCGGCGGCAGCGCAATCGCGGCAATCGACTTTATTAAAGCAAAAGGCTGCAAGAATATTAAGTTTATGAGCATCATCGGCGCGCCCGAAGGAATTGAAAAAGTCCACGCAAAACATCCCGACGTACACATCTTCGTCGGCTGCAAAGACTCTCACCTTAACGAAAACGGCTACATCGTCCCCGGTCTCGGCGACGCCGGCGACAGAATTTTCGGTACGAAATAATCCGCAATAATTGAACGAATAATTGCATTGCCCTGACTTTTGTCAGGGCTTTTTTATATCGCAAATGCCCCCCGTAACGTGCCAAAGGCAATACGGTTCCCTTCCGGGAGATTGCCACGTCGCTATGCTCCTCGCAATGACACAGTACTTCGTACGGAAGGGAAACCTCGTTGTAAACCCACGAAAGAGATTTGCATTTCAGGTATAAAAAAAGTCCTCATAAAACTATGAGGACTTTTTGATATTTTGTTGATTATTACTTGTCGGACGATTCGTCCTTCTCTTCTTCAACCGCCTGGAATTCCACCGTCGCGGTTTTGTCTTCGTCTTCGAGTCCGAGTTCTTCGACTGCTTCGTCGACTGCTTCGCTGTCTGCCACGACCGCGTCTTTTCTGACGCCGGGGAGTTTGTCGTCCGTGTCATACGTTACGCCTTCGCCCACGACCGCGATGCTTTCGCCGTCTTTGACTTCGCCCTGTTTTTCTTTCTTGGTTTTGATGGAAAGAATGGCGTTGGTAAAGATACCTACGATAAGAGCGGTTGCGATGTTGGTGATGGTGACGATTGCTTTGCCCTTTGTTGCAAGACCGAATTCAAGAGCGAGTTTGCCGATACCAGTGACCAGGATTGCCGATACGACGAAGAGGTTTTTGCTTTCGCCGAGGTCGACGTTTTGCAACATTTTAAGACCGCTGACTGCGATAAATCCGTAGAGCGCCAGGCATACGCCGCCCAGAACGCAGGCGGGGATTGTTTCGATAAGCGCGATGAACGGGCTGAAAAACGCGATTATAATCGAGAACACAGCCGCGCCGATTATGGTGTAAATCGAGGCGTTTTTGGTGATTGCCACACAGCCGATGCTTTCGCCGTAAGTGGTGTTGGGGCAGCAACCGAAGATAGTGCCGACGGTCGTTCCGAAGCCGTCACCGATGAGCGTGCGATGGAGACCGGGGTCTTTAAGAAGGTCTCTTTCGATGATGGTGCTCATATTTTTGTGGTCCGCGATATGTTCCGCGAAAACGACAAGCGATACGGGGATGAACAGAAGCGCGATTGCGCCGACGCCCGTGCCGGTAAGTCTTGCGGTGCCGTTTACGGATTCCTTAATTGCTTCGATAATCGCAAGGTGCGGATAATCGAGGAATGCGGTGACGCCCGTGAATTTGCCATCTTTTACGAAGTTTTCGACAAGCGGAGTCCAGTTGACGATTTTGAGATATTCGACGTCGCATGCGTATCCGAAGATGGAGAAGAACGATGCAAGAAGGTAACCTGCGCCGATACCGATGATGAAAGGCATGAGTTGCATTTTTTTGCTGCCCTTGCAGGATACGAAGACCGTTACGAAGAAGGCAAACAATCCGCAAAGGATTGCGACAAGGTTGTAAGATTGTTCGCTGCCGCTTGCAGTTTTAAGGTTGGTGATTGCGCTGCCCGAAAGGCCTAAGCCGATAAGAGCGACCGTGGGCCCGATGATGACCGCAGGCATAAGTTTGTTGATCCAATCGGTGCCTCTCTTTTTGACAATGAAAGCAAGTATGCAGTACACGGCGCCTGCGAATACGCCGCCGAGAATAATTCCCCACCAGCCGTATTGAGTTGCGCCGGTCAACGCCGAGATAAACGCGAACGAACTTCCGATGAAGATCGGGCTCTTTTTCTTGGTAACCCATACGTAGAACAGGGTTGCGATACCTGCGCCGAAAAGCGCGGCAGCAGGACTTAGCCCAAGATTAATCTTATAAGCATCCCACGAGCCAGTATTAACCACAATAGGCACGAGAATCGTCGCGCAAACGACCGCCAAGAATTGTTGAAGCGAGTACACAAGCGTTTGTTTGAAGGACAACTTGTCTTCAACGTTGTAAATCATCTTCATAAGTAACAATCTCCTTTAAAATTTATTTATATTTTGATATATCAGAGTGAAAACAGGTCGACGGCGATTTTCTCGTCATAGGGCGGTATCATTACCCTTACGACCTCCTGCTTGGACGTTGGCAGGTTTTTGCCGACGTAGTCCGCGCGTATCGGAAGTTCGCGATGACCGCGGTCGATAAGCACGGCAAGTTGTATCGTGCGCGGACGTCCCAGCGTGAACACGGCGTCGATTGCGGCGCGCGCCGTCCTTCCGGTAAACAAAACGTCGTCAACAAGGACGACGTCTCGTCCCCTTACTTCAAAGGGAACGTTGATTTTTTCGATAACGGGAGTTTCGCTTTTTTCCGCAAGGTCGTCACGATAAAGACTTATATCGAGTTCACCCACGTCAAGCGACACGCCTTCGTATTTTTTCACGTTTTCGGCAATTATTCCGGCAAGGGGGATACCACGGCTTTTAATGCCGATAAGCACGACGTTTTCCAGGGAATCGTTTCTTTCGATAATCTCGTGCGATACCCTTTTCAGCGCGCGTGCGACAGCCGTATCATCCATAATGTTTGCCTTAATTTCCATAAAACCTCAAAAAAAAATCTTGCGCCGAGACACGCAAGATATGATACACCTGTTTATTGTATGATAACCTTGTATGTCTCTCTGGACATAATTAAAGATTTCTGTTAGGGTTATAATAACACAAGCGGCATTTTTTGTAAACCGTTTTTAAGAAGGAAAAGAAAATTTTTTTATTATTATTTTTTTTTGAAAATATCGCGCTTCTTCTCGCCTTCGAATTTTCCCCGCCGCCCTTTATTTTTACTATATAAACTATATAATATATAATATTAAACATTAAAAAACGTCGGGGTGTCCCGACGCTTTGAAAACGATTGTCCTTGGGTTTTGCGACAATCAATAGTTGTCCGCGGATATTTCAAAATAACTTTGGGGATGATTGCACGTCGGGCAAACCTCGGGCGCGCACTCTCCGACGACGATATGGCCGCAGTTTCTGCATTCCCACACTTTCACCGTGGATTTTTTGAAAACTTCCGCCGTTTCGATGTTTTTCAACAGCGCGCGATATCTTTCTTCGTGGTGTTTCTCGATCGCCGCGACAAGTCGGAATTTCGCCGCAAGGAGGGGGAAGCCTTCTTCTTCGGCTGTTTTTGCAAAGCCCGCATACATATCCGTCCATTCGTAGTTTTCGCCCGCCGCCGCGGCAACAAGGTTTTCCGTTGTGTTTCCGATGCCGTTAAGTTCCTTGAACCAAAGTTTGGCGTGTTCTTTTTCGTTGTCGGCGGTTTTCAGAAACAGGGACGCGATTTGTTCATAGCCCTCTTTTTTCGCAACCGACGCAAAGTAAGTATACTTGTTTCTTGCCTGTGATTCGCCCGAAAAAGCCGTTTCGAGGTTCTTTTCGGTTTTCGTACCTGCGTACTTATTCATTTTCCTTCTCCTTTATAAATGTTTTATAATATGGAAACGGCACGCCGTCGCGTGCCGTTTGTTTAACGATTATGCGCGTTTTTTCTTAATGACGACCACCGTAACCACGATGATTGCCATAAGCACTGCCGCGCCGCCAACGCCTGCGCCGATGCCGATTGCCCGCGTGTTTGTTTTCGCTTTGGGCGCGACGTAGTCTTCCGCAAAGATGAAGTAGCCGAGTTTATCGGTTTCAAACGTTACGGTGCCGTCGCCGTTATCGACGTAGTTTACTTCCGTCCATTCGCCGTTGTTGTATCTGATGAGTTTTGCGCCGTTTGCGCTGACTTGCATCGTTACGGTTGCGGGACTCATAAGTCTGGGCTGTTTGTCGGCGTTCATAAGGACGCTTTTGTTCTTATATTCGCTGAGCGACAGGAAGTAGACCTTGCCGGCGGCGTACTCTTTGCCAAAGATTTCCTTATTTTGTCTTAAACCGTTGGTGAAGTTATCGCGGCTTGCGGCGTTGTTTCTGTCGAGTATGCAGAAGTAAACGGTGTATCCGCTGTCCGCCTGTGTCCAGCTGCCCGAGATCGTGCCGATGCCGTTATCTTCCAGAACTTTATCGTCGGGAACGTTGACGTCGCCGCCCCATACCGAGTTAAGTTCGTTTTCGATGATGGAAATCGTCGCTTCGATTATGCCGTCCGCCGACACGGCACGGGTATATCTTTCGGATTCCGCGCTGTTGTCGACCGTCCAGGCGCCGCCCTTGATAAGTCCTTTATGAACGACTCTGTAAGGATATCTGCCTTCGCCCACAAGTCCCGCGGCGTTATTCACGACCTTGTAACTTGCGTCGCTGACGCGATAAACGATGACAAAGTCTTTTGCGATTTCTTTGTAGTTGCCGCCGACGGAGTCTTTGTCGATAAGATTTTCAACCGTGGGCAGATTGAACGATTCGCCTACGTTTGCCGTGATATCGACAAGGTTGAATTTCGCGCCGTTAACGTTTATTTTGCGGGCGGGCGAGACCGAGCCGATGAAGTTTTCGTTGCCCTTATATCTCACGCGGACGTAGCAAACGCCGCCACCCTGACGGACGGGAGCACTGCCGAGAAGCGTCTTGAAATCTTCGTCAAAGGAATATTCGTAAACGATGTCGTTTGCGCCGACGACCATGCCGTAAGTCGTCTTGTAGTAATTGAACGCGTCGTCGACCTTTTGCACTTTTTCAGCGAAGTCTTCGCCGTATTTTGCGTCGTACGTAACGGACGCGTCTTTAATCTTAATTTCAGTGCCGATTCTTTCAATCGTGAAAGTTTGTTCAATAATGTATTCGTTATTCAGGCGCGATACCGTGAACTTACCGTAGTATTCCCCTGCGTCGATTGCCTTTTCAACGGGCATCCATACGCCGTCTGCGCCCTTCTTGAAGTATTCCGCGAGTTCAATATTCAACTGTGACGGGCTTGTTACGTTAAGTGTGTATGCCGCCGCGTTGTACGGAGCGCTGAACTTATCGACGTTGCCTTTGTCGTTGAACATTTTCTTTTCAAACTCGACGTCCGAGAAGTCAAGCACGGACACGACTTTGGTTTCCGTGTCGTTGAAGCCCGTTATTTTCTTGAAGTTGCTTTTCTCGCCGAAGCTTTTGATCTTCAACGTATATTTATACGCGCCGGAAGAGGTGTCGTAAACGCCGTCCTTAACGTTGACGTTGATAACGAACGTGTTGCCGTTCTGGTCGACGACGACGGGCTGATACTGACGCTGTGTGAAGTCGATTTCACCGATGTCGAGTTTGTTTTTGAGTCCGGTATCCTCATAGTATTCGATTGCGTAAACGATGTCCTCAGACAGTTCGAAGCGGTGACCGTTGACGATGCAAACGCCGCCCGTGACGAACGTATCGAGCACCCATACGGTTGCGCCCGCGGGCAAAACGTCAACGTATTCGGTCTTTGCTTTGCCGTTTTCGTCCTTGCTGTACGCGATATAACCTGCACCGTCTTTCTGATAAATCACAACGTTTCCGCCGATTTCATTGATGTAGTAATAGTTGCCGTTCTTGTCGACAGCGTAAATACCGGTGATTTTCGCGCCGCCGATTTCGCGCGGAGAAATGGTGACCGTAACGACCGCCTCGGTATCTTTCAGGACGTAGTTTTTGCTGTCATTGCCGGTAATACCCAGCGTGACTTTGCAATCGGGATAAGTGCCGACGTTGATATTTGCCGTATTGCCCGTGCTTGTGAGCAACTTCACGTCGTCGCCCGATACAACGCCGCCGAACGTATAGCTGCTGATTTGGAACGCCGTTTTGTTGTCGAAAGGTTTATCGACGTTATGCACCGTAACCGTGATGGGTTTGCGCGTTACGGTAATCGTCGCTTCGACGGTAACGTCTGTCAGGTCATAGAATTTTTGTCTTTCGCCGACGAGTTTGAAATCGTTGACGTTAAAGGTATATGTGCCGACGTCCTTGCCGGGCAGGATAATCGTGCCGTATTCGAGCGCGATGTTGTCCGTGCCTTGCAGTCCCGCGATATTAAACGTGCAGTCCGAGTTCGTCAGAATCGTATTTTCGCCGTTATAGACCTTTGAGGCGATAATCGTGATTTTGCCGAGTTTGGCTTTTTGGATATCGATATTCGTTTTGGGTGCGCTTGCGTTGCCGCCTGCGTCTGTTATCTGGTAATTGTTGCCGAGTTCGCCCGCGATTTCGATATTTATAAGCGACGCGCGAAGATGGTTGTTGACGGCAATGCTGTCAAGTTGGATCGTGCCTTTCCATTGGATATTTTTCCATTCGTCCGCTTTGTCGCCCAGAACCTTATCGAGCACCAATAAAGAGCCGTCGCCCGAAACGTAATCGGTCATTGCGTAGTTGATGGTGCCGTTATAGACAAACGGTGCGTGTTTGTAATTATCGGTGTCAATCGTAAGACGGGCTTTTCTTATTTCGTGCGTGCCGACGACGAACTTGCCGTCCACGAGGGTGATTACGTTGCCGTTGACGTCAAAGAAAACCTTTTCGTATTCGTCGATGAGCGCAGCCGTATAAGCCGAGCCTTCGACGTAGGAAGCCAGGACGTTGCTGACAATCACCTGTCTTTTACCTGCATTAACGCCGTCGTACGCCGCGTCGAAAGTAATGCCGATTTTCCCCGACGGGATAGTGCCTGCAAACTTGTTCGACAACGTGTACGAAACAAGCGACGTACTTACGTCGGTCGTATTGTTGAAGTATCTTCGGACGTTCGTATCGATGTTGAAGTTGACGTTGATCTTTGCCCTGTCAAGGTTGACGTTGTAGATGGTTTGCGTTTGCTCGCTTGTATTGCCCGCGTCGTCGACAAGCCAGAATCTGACCTGAATTTGCGTGAGGCCTGAAACGTTTCTGCCCTCGAACAAATCCATATAAACGTTGTTTGTATCAAGCGAAAGTTCCTTTGCCGCGCCCTCGACGCCGTCACGGGTGATCGCGTAATAAAGAGTCATCGGGCTGCCCAAAAATTCGCTGACGTAGCCTTCTTTTCCGACTTGTTTGTAGTTAAGGTTCACAAGAAGGGGCAGTAAGTCGGCATACGCGTCTGTCGAGAAGTCAAGAAGCCTTGCAATTTCGGGCTTGTATCCGTTATAGTTGTCGTATTTCACGGGAACTTCAACGTTATACTTGATATTTGACGAAGTATAAATCGCGCGGAGATAATAGACGCGTTCGTATCCTTCGGGTGAAGTTTCGTCATGTCCTATGATAAATTTGTTATCGACGATTTGGTCTTTGATGTTCACCCATTCGGTTTGTGTACCTACGAAAACGCCGTTTTTACGGGTGCGATAACTGATTTGATAGGTTATTTCCTTGATGGAAGAGAGCGTGTTGAACTCGATAACGACGTTCTGATTCGTCCATTCGCCGTTATACGCGCCGCCGTTTTCAAGGTAAATTGCGTTTTCCCATTTTTCGGGCGGGTTCTTGATGTCGTCGATTGTGAAATGGTGATAATCGCTGTAAACGGCGTGGTTTGCCCAACCCTTTTGTACGTCGTTAAGGTTCAGCCCTGCGATTTGTTCGGGAGTTTTATCTTTGACAAGATTTTCGTAGAAAAGCCCAACCGTATCGATTGCTTTGAACTTGATTGCGTATTCGCCCTTTTCAAGTCCCGAAAGAGTGAACTCGTCAAAGCCGGGGTTGTTGATTGCTATGCCTACCTGCCCTTCGATTTCGACGTATTCGTCGCCAACCTTTTTGTAAAGGGTATAGAAATACTTGACGTCGCCGCGAGTATCGTCGTCATCGAGAACAGGTTTGAATTTTATGGTGTCGGTATAAAAATACGTGACGCCGCCGTTAACAACGTTTTCGGTAAGGAGAGCCACTTCGTTCAATGCCTCGGGCGGGGTGTAGTCGATACCATCGCAGTCGATGCTCAACGTCTTGCCCGAAAGATTGATTGAGTTTTTATAATTTACACGATATACCGTGTCGGTTTCGATAGGCAACGCATTGTTGTCTTTTCCGTCGTATTTGACCGTGACGTAAAGCCCGCGGAAGGAACCCGTCGCAGGGTCGTTATTATCAAATGCAAACGGCTCAACCTTTATGCTTGCCAAGCCTGTCGGATAACGCAACGTTTTCAGTTGCTCTAATGTATAATCGCCTCTTGCGTATGTTTTTGCGGAGCCGTCAACAATTGCGCCCGTGCCGCGATATGCTTGAAGAATGTCAAAACCTTTGATATCCGCTTCTTTAAGTCCGAAGAATTTGTCAAAAAGCAGGAAGGAGAACTGCTTTGTTTGCGTTCCGTCGGTGCGGATCGACGTCAACTTGTTGAACGTAGGATCAAGAACGTCTTCGCCGTGCAATGCCCAGTCAAGGTTGCCGACAATATTATTGTTGGTGGTATAAAGATTCGATATGTTTGCAATGGTGTCCAAAACCGCAATGTCCGGTCTGGTTGTTCCGTCCCATGCTGCGGTAACGGGTGTGAAAAGGCTCGGGTTATCGACAGACTTGACCTTAATCGTGATTTCAAGCCCTCTGATTTCCGTGCTTTCGCCTGCACCGGCTTCTTCGCCTCCTACATAAGCAAGTATGTATTGATTGCTTGACGTAACTTTCCATTTGGTTCCGTTATTGAAAGTGTCGTTTACATAATCAGAGTTTTCGTCGATTTTTTGTACCGAAGACGCAAATGAAACAAACTCCATTGTGTTTTGCATTTTATAATAACTAACAGCACTGCTAATGTTGGAACTGATTTCAATCGTCGCGCCAAGCGAAACAAGAACATCGGGCAGTTTATAATACGCATACAAACGATGCCTAATGTTACCAATCGTATTAGGTCTCAATAAAGCGTGTTCATTGTTACGTTCGACACCGCTGATATAAACCCCATCAATCCAAGCGAAGTAGTTAGTGTATGTAGAAGGTCTGTAAGAAAAAACGGCAATGTTTCCGTCCGAATTTGCCTTAAACGGCACGTTCCACTTCCAACCTGACGCATCTATCGCCAGTTCCTTGGTCGACGGTTCGCTTGTCGCTGCCGCAAAAGCCGTTTTGTTATCACCCGCACCCACGCGCGTAAAAGAAATTGCGCTGACAAGCAGTGCGACTGCAAGCATAAACACTAATGCAAGTCCGCTGATACGAAGTAAGTTTTTGCTTGATTTTTTTGCTCTCATATCTCTCCTCCGATACGCCGGAAAACCCGGCGGTATAGCCATAGTATGTGCAATTTCGGGCATAATGCGCCCAAAAGATATTGCTATAAATATAATATACAAGATAATACAACCGAATGTCAAGTTATTTTGCGTTATGACGTGCCTTTTTGCACGTCCCGTTTTCGCCGTTACCCTTGCAAAACATCGTATACTTGTGTCTTACGTGCAACGCACTCTATATCATTGCGAGGCATTGACAAATCAGGGGTCCCCGCGGGATACTTTGTACCCGTGGGGAAAAGGAATAAACAAGCAAAAGACAAACAATTGTCGTTTACGGCGATTGTTTGGTCAAAAGCGCAGTTTATGACGCGCAACGCACTTTATGTCATTGCGAGCGTAGCGTGGCAATCGCCGGGAACGGACACCTTATGAAAGAATGCATTGCATACTTCATATAATGCGGATTCCCTTCCGGGAGATTCTCACGTCGCTTCGCTCCTCAGAATGACATAAAAAAACCAAGCGACTACTTTATTCGTCTTTACAATTTTCATAAACCCCACGCAAGATACTTGTACTTGCGTGGTAAAAAGCACCTTGTGCGCCTATCCGGCATAAACTGCCTTATGGAACTTTCGCGGCTCAACGTCATTGAACTCACAAATCTTGCCCTGTCCGTTGCGACGATACTGACGCGCGACCTTACCGTGTCCGAGACGGAATGTCTTTTGAAATTCCTTTGCATCGTGCGCGACGATATATCGCTCATACTTTGCGACAAGCGCAACGACAAATAAAGCGCGTTGCACGGGGTAAAATAAAAAGCGTAAGTCAATCACGCCATTTTTTGCAAACAAACAAAACTTTTTCTTTTCCGTACGAAGTACTCTGTCATTGCGAGGCATTGCCAACGGCGATGCCGTGGCAATCTCCCGGAAGGGCACCATATCATAAAACCCACGCAAGATACTTTTGTACTTGCGTGGAGAAAAAGGCGCACACAAGCAAAAGAGTGAGCGTTATCGCCTGCGATAATGCGATTTCAAAAGCGCAGTGTGCGCCGCTGTCAATAAGACACTCATCACTGTCAATTATTACGACTTGCAAAAAAATTGATTTTCAAAAAAATCTTAAATAAATTTGAACTCAACAAAACGAAAAACGGCGGGTTTCCAAAATCGGATTTTCCGTTTCTCCCTGAAAACACGTCGGTTTTGACAAAACGTCGGCGGTTTTGTATAATAAAATTATGAAATACGATAAAAAAGGTTTCACTCTTGTGGAGCTTATCGTCGTAATTGCGATTATGGCGGTGCTTGCCGGCGTCGTTTCGGGCGCAACCGTGGGCATTCTCAACAAGAAAACCGACGAAGTCAACTACATATACAACGGAAAGCAAATTTCTGCACAAATCGTTTCGTGGGCGCAGGAAGTCGTTGAACGCCCTGCGTTCTTCACCGAACTTACGGGGATCGAAATCGACGTGACAGATCTTTTACTGTATGGCAGTATCGACGCAATATGGACGGATGCGTACTCGGAAGCCGCTTACAATACCTTGAAAAACAGGTTTTCGTCCTTAAAATGGGCTGATTCGTACGGCGTTCCCGAAAAAAAGGGGACTTTTTCCGCCGATTTTAACACGGAGCAAAAAGCGATTTATCTTTATTACAAGGGAAAGTCGCAAGAATATCGTGAAGTATATTACAAAATTTACCTGAGCGGTGAAAACGTCGTCACCGAAAAAGGCACAGGATTTTAACGATAAAGCGATAAATGTTATCGCTTTATCCGAGTTATATATGCCTTTCGGCAACGCATTCTGTCATTACAATGCGGTTGCCCTTCCGGGAGATTGCCACGTCGCTACGCTCCTCGCAATGACAAAAAGTGCGTTGCACGGAATAGCATAAAGAGCGTATGTTAAACGTGCTATTACTTTTCAGTAAACAAAAAACTGTTCCATTCCGTACGAAGTACTGTGTCATTGCGAGGAGCGTAGCGACGTGGCAATCTCCCGGAAGGGAATCCTTTTCATAAAACCCAAAACTATAAACTCCATTTTTATCCGCTTTCACCAACTTCCGCACCTGTTCAACACCACTATTTATCAATACGTCATTATTCAATTCGTCGTTATATATGAGAGCAAGAGTGTCCTTTTGACAGTATAATAAAAAACACCGAAATTCGGTGTTTTCGTTTTTGTAATATCCGTTATTAATTCTTTGCTCGGCTGTCACCGCATCTGTTCCTGACGTACTTTCTTATGCGGTTTTTCACCTTTGCGTAATTTTTCGGCAGAACGTATTTCCAATTCCCGTCGTTCGTCCCCGGTGTATTCATTCTCGCCTCCGAGCCCTGCAACAGATAGTCCTGCATAGGCACGATGACGAATTTCGCGCGGGAGCGCATTACCTTTTTGAAAGCTTTATCAAAGACGTTCTCGTCGGTTGCGCCGAGGGTTTTTTTGACGTACTCTTTTGTGCCGTCACCCTGCGCATCGTACCAACCTTTCAGCGTATCGTTGTCGTGCGTGCCGGTGTAATAGACGGTGTTATACCTTACGTTTTCGGGCAGATGCTCGTTATCGCTCTTGCCGTCGAAAGCGAACTGAAAGACTTTCATTCCGGGGAAGCCGGTACGTTTCACAAGGCGGCGCACCTTGTCGGTGATAATTCCGAGATCCTCGGCGATGATTCTGCCGTCGATGTCAAGCCCGTCGAAGATTTTCGTGCCGACGCCCTTCACCCACCTGCCGATTTTTGCGGTTTTCGCGCCTGACGGCACGGCGTAGTAGCTTTCAAACGCGCGGAAGTGGTCGATGCGGATTTTGTCGAAGAATTGCAGCTGATGCAGCAAGCGGTTATGCCACCACAAAAAGCCGTCCGCCTGCTGTTTTTTCCAGTCGTACAGCGGATTGCCCCACAGTTGCCCGTCGGCGGAGAAGTAATCGGGCGGCACGCCTGCGACCTCTTTCGGGCGCATATTTTTGTCAAGCCTGAAAATTTCGGGGTGCGCCCAGACGTCCGCGCTGTCGTACGCGACGTAGATGGGAATATCGCCGATAAGCGCGACGTTTTTGGATTTTGCGTAGTCTTTAAGCGCGGTTAATTCGCGGAAGAACTCGAACTGTAAAAACCGCCAGAAATCGCACTCGTCTTGAAGCGCGGCGATTTTTTCGTCGGACAGCGTATCGCGCCGTCTTTCGTCCTTTTCCCACGTATCGAACGACGAAAACCCGTTTTTAACTTTGAGCGCCATAAACAGCGCGAAGTCGTCCAGCCAATATTCGTTATTTTCAAGAAACTTTGAATAATCGGAATTTTTTTGAAATCTTTTGAACGCCAAGCGCAGCACGTCGTATCGCGAGTTAAAAATTTCGGCGTAGTCAAGTGATTTTGTTTTGGCGAGTTTTGCCTCATTATCCGTCAAAAGCCCGCGTTTAACAAGCGTATTTATATCAATAAAGTACGGATTCCCCGCAAATGCCGACGGCGACTGATACGGGCTGTCGCCGAAAGACGTTGGCGATAACGGCAGCGTTTGCCAGAAATCGACCTTCGCGTCCGCCAAAAAATCGACAAAAGAAAACGCGCCCCCGGACAGCGCGCCGACGCCGTATTCAGACGGCAGACTTCCTATATGCAAAAGCACCCCGTTAAACTTTTCTTTCACTTGTGCGGGGCCTCCTCGTGCGTGACCGCCTCGCCGAGCCTGTTCGCCCAACTTTCGCAATACAGATCGTAATAGGACTTATTATTATCCTTTCTATAAGCAATGCACTTCTTGTTGTTGCACCATACAAACGACGGAATCCCGACGACAAACAGATACAGCGGCCCCAGAATCAGCGACTGAATGGTATGGCCGTACTCATGCACGGACACGGTTTTTTTGTACTCATCGCCGCGCTTGCCGTTGATGAAGATAAACGCGCCCAGCGACACGCCGCCCCAATCGCCCTCGTGGAAGGTCAGGATTGCGCCGTGGTAATAGGCGTGCTCGCACCTGATATTTTTCAGGAAAAGCAAAAACCCCAAGGCGTTCTGAATCGCGCCCCAGGTGAACTGTAAAACCAGGTAAAAAAACTGCAAGATATATTTCATAATAGCGTTACTTTGTTCTTATTTTGAACGTATAGCGGATGGGAGTGCCCTTGTTGGTCTGATAGGCGCGGTTAAGTTGCGGATTGGTTTTGGGATCTTTCGTGACGTAGTCAAGCGTAGCCGTTGGAACCTCTTTTCCGCCGTCCCAAGCCGCAAACTGATTTTTGTCGTTGTGGTAACTGACGATGAGATAATATACGATTTCGTTGCTATTCTCCGCCGCCGTGACGCCCACAACCTGAATGACGATATAAGGATTTCTGTTGTCCGCGCTGACAAAGGAACTGCGCTCCACCGCGTTGCAGCCGTCCGGCACAAGGACCTTATCCTGCCCCGACGCATCGGGATCGTAGTATTTGACGGGGATGTCCAGCCCTATGACGGTCTGATAAATGCGCTTGCACACCATTTCGGAATACTTGACGTACCACCCGTCCGTGCCGTTGTCCACGTCTTCTTTGCGCGGATCCGTCTTGTTTGGATAAATATACTGCCCCGAAAGGTACGTAACCGCCGCGATCGCGTTCCTGTACATAGTCTGCGTGTCGGTTTCGGCAGCGCTCTTCTGACGGCGTTTTGTCGTGACGTAAACGGCAGGCGTAACCGCCGCGGCAAGAATCGCCATAATGGCAATGGTCACGATAAGTTCCACCAGCGTAAAGCCTTTTTTATTTTTGAAAACACGCCTTTTCATACTTATATAATTATACTACTTCGCGCGTACAGTGTCAATATATTATTTTTTGCAGAGAAAATGTCTTGGTAACGCTTTTAATACGTATCGCCGCCATACCCCCCCCCCTTCGCGGGATACTTTTGTACCCGTGGGGAAAAGGAGTATGCAAGCATAAGACAGGCGATTGTCGCTTGCGACGATTGACTGGTCAAAAACGAAGCATACGACGTGTTCACAAAATAAGGATTTGTCGCAGCATTGCTTTGTTCA
>ULNH01035376.1_pt1 | contig 16102 bp, 9 predicted proteins | sample 1951871 | NCBI WGS metagenome assembly ULNH01 (sample SAMEA4835572, study PRJEB28245) | human gut metagenome | biome: gut microbiome; material: fecal sample | place: Denmark | collected 2008 | reverse complement strand
CCCCCCCCCCCTCTAGTAGTTTAGGATGGGAGAATAGATGGGTAGATGCTATGGCTGATGATAGGAGGATGGTTATAGCATTGTTAGTAAAATATCTAAGGGGAGGTATGTTATGAGAAGACGTGTAATGACAGGCCCCAAAAGCTCGGATGTATTGTATACATACACTTATAATAGTAATAATTACCATACATTTGTAGCTCCAAAGTCGGCGTATTATTATGTTGAGTGCTGGGGTGGTCAAGGTAATTATGGTTACAATGATAGCGAAGATGGGTTTACCAAATCTAATGACCCTGGGTATGGTGGATATGTGGCTGGATTTATCAAGTTAGTTGGTGGTGATATCATTTATGTGTATTGTGGGAATGGTGGACTTAAGCAGACGAGTAATGTTGTAAAATATAATTATAATGGAGGAGGTTCAGGGCATTCAATGACTAATGAGAGCGCTGGGAGGTATATCTATGAGGGAGCCGGAGGCGGAGCTACAGATTTGAGGTTGTCCAACAATAGCGATCCTCTAAACGTAGATTCTTTAAAGACCCGTATTATGGTAGCCGGGGGAGGCGGTGGAGGATGTGAGTATTATTTTATTGGGCATGGAGGATCAGCGGGAGGGTTGAAGGCGTATCTAGGGGGCTATGCCAAGGGAACTCCTGCATCCCAAGTAGCGGGAGGATTTAACTCCGGCAATAATTTAACTAACGGAAATAGAGGTCTATTAGGAGTGGGAGGAGGATGTGGTTTTGATGGCGTTTCGTATTCCTCTGGTGGAGGAGGAGGCTTTTATGGAGGACCAAGCGGAGGGATATCGTCGAACGCTATTCAAGCTGGTGGTGGAGGATCCTCGTATATATCCGGTCATCCGGGATGCGTGAAATATGATAAATATGTATTTACTAACACTAAGATGATAAATGGGAACGGGTTCGTATGGACAGATGTGAAAGGGGAATTAGAGAAAATGCCTAATCCTTTGGGTGGATTATATGATTTAGGAAAGGGACATATAGGCTCTGGATATTGTCGTATATCTATATTCCAATAAATATTTATATATCTAATCAGTTTAGTGTTATATTTGCGAAGTAATTAAACGTTTTAGATATGAAAAGATTGTTATTTTTATTTGCTATGTTATTGACGCCGTTCGCTTTGATGGCGCAAGAGGTAATCCCATCAGAAGGGGCTATCACTATTGATTTAACTACCTTCACCGGCATCATGGCTTTCGTCACGATGTCAGCTACCCAACTAGCCAAGGTTGTGCCGTATATCGACACCCATAAATGGGCTAAAGTCCTATCCGCCGTAGTCATAGGTATGCTGGTTTGTATATTAGCGTGGTTTCTAAAGGTATCTCCATTGCTTATAGGGAGTGAATGGTGGGAGGCATTGCTGTATGGGGTAGCTGTTGGGTTCAGTAGTGCCGGCTTCTACGATCTGGTGAAAGCTATAGGATCACTGTTTGTAAAAAGGATCTAGCATCTTGTAATTATTTGAGATATGTAAAATTTCAAGATTTTATTATCTATAATATAGGCTATTATATTTTGTAATAATATTAGTATTGCTTATATTTGTGCGCCTACCTACTCATCACGAGCGGATAGGCGCATTTATTAATTTAAAACTTTTAGTAAAGGTATGAAAAGTAATTTGATTTTATCATCAGAGAGTAGGGAATTATTAGGTAGGAACATTTCTGTTATGTCCAAGGACGGGTTTGTATGCATAACGGAAGTTATGGAAGCCTTGAATGAAAAACGTAAATCTATGGGGTTGGAGTCTAGAAGGCTTGATCATTTGTTTGCTACTAATGGATTTCAGGAAAAGATGAAAGCTCTTGTTAGGGAGCTGAGTATTAATGATATATGTACTGTAAGAAATCTTACGGTACAAAACCATGAATTGAAAATCAATAAGATAACCGATCTCAAAAAATACGGAATGGCTTACCGAAGAGGAAAGGGGGAGGGTCAGAAATGGTATGTAAATCCGTATTTTTTTGTTATGGTAGCATTGGAATTGGATCCAGAGATATACGCCAAGGTGATAATATGGTTGCATGATGGATTCATAGAGGACAGGAATGCCGCTGGCGAGGCTTATATCAAGATGAGTTCGGCCGTCGCCAGGTTGGTTAGCGACAAGAGTCAGTTGTCTGATAAGATATCAAGGGTAGCTAAGGCTATTAATTTTATCGTCTTTAACAAGCATGAGAGTGGGATAAGGAATACGGCTACAAAGAATCAGTTAAACGACATAGTAGCTGTAGAGAATGTTATCACCGGGGTTATAGATGGTGGCTTTATAGATACTTATGATAAACTTATAGATTATCTTGGTCATGAGTGGAAAAAGAAGTGGAGCAATCCTATAACGTGTTTAAAAGATTGATATTAAAAAGACTCATCGTTGTGAAATGATGAGTCTCTATTTTTTTAAACTATCTTTGTGTCAGAACGAAATTAATTTGATATGAGCAAGTATGTAATCAAGAGGAAGATACCTAAATATCAAGATGCCGGGGAAGTTGATCCTGTCATGCCCGGTAATGTTGTTGGTCTTCAGGGTCTTGGAGTGGAGCCTTTGGTTTCGTCTACCCGGATAGGATTTGATATTCAGCAGCCTGATATTAATACCATTGATACAAGTGATTTGAGCGCTTTGGTTGACAGTAATAAGAAGGTTGATAAGTCTGGTAGTACGGATGTTTTTGATTTTACCACCATCCCTTACTATGGCGCTGATGATATAGGGTCTAGATTCACTCAGATGGGTCGTGGTATAGGGCGTATGAGAAGTGAGGGATATGGAGATTTATCCACTAGGGCTAAAACAGCTAATACGATAACCACCATAGCCTCAGGAATTAGTGGTATCATGGGATTGGCTCGTAACGTGGTTTCTGGGATAGCGTCTGAGAAAGGTACTCGTACCAATATCAGGTTGGCTCAGGAGCGTGAGGCCAGACAAAGACGGCAATCTCAGATGCGGTATAAGGATGGAGGTGGTGTTTATCTAGGGCCTAATAATAGGTTCGATAGCGGAAGCCTTACCGGTGAGTACCTGTATCCGTTACCTAAGTCGATGGAAGATCAAGCCAACGTAGAGGTCGAGAAGGGTGAGTACGTGACGCAGCCCGGAGAGGCGCCGATGGAGGCTATGGGGCAGAAGCACGCCGATGGTGGAACCCCCGTTTCCTTGGAGCAGGGAACGAAGGTTATTACCGACGACACAACCATAGAGCCGGATTTCGCTAAATACATCAGAGATACGTATGGGATCAAAGCCACGCCTAAGGATACGTATGCTACGTTAATGGACAGGTATAAGGCTAAGATCGGTCTTAAATCGGCTTACGATGATCAGAAAAAGGCGCTGGAGAAGCTGAAGAAAAACGATAAGATAGATGACGAGAATACAAGGCGTTTAAACGCCTCTGTATTATCTAAGGCCATAAATGATAGTAACGATACGGTTAATGGATTAGAGGGGAGATTTACGGACTTCGCTAATGTCATATACAAGGAGCAGGAAGACCGGAAGATGAAGAAGGATGAGGATACGTATTTCGCCAAGGGTGGTGAGATAGATAACATCATATCCAGATCCATGAAAGAATATGGTCTTACGGAGGAGGATGTGGCTGAGGCTAAGAAAGAGCTGCTTAATAAAGTAGCTGGTATTCGTCAGAAGATGGAGAAAGGTGGTAGCTCTTTATTCGATTATCTCCTTACTTTCCGTCCTGTTGAGAACAAGTATAATAATAAGGATAATACGTTTGGGTATCAACGTCAAGGTCAGGACGGTTCTTATGGCGGCATTAATGCTGATGAGAGACTGGAATATTATAAGACATTCATGCCTTTGGCTTATGATGCTTATATGAGTGCGCCTAAGGCTACTGCCGCCAAAGCTCTTCAGGATGCTATATACAACACTACTGGTGGGTGGATGGGCTTGGCTACGGCGGAGAACCCGATCATCGCCAACGCAGAGGCGCTTCGGGATTACACGACGCTCGTTTCTTTTGGTGGTGAGGATAGTCAAGGTAATTATCCGGAAGATAAAAAAGCCACATATCATGATAGAATGAGAGACAATAAGTTTGGTCAATATTCGTCATCTCGTCCTATGATCGGTCTGGACGTTGTTACAGAGGAACAGCATAAGGCTCTTAACGATGCCGGTATCACCCATTTTAGCCAACTATTCTCTGATAAGAACAAGGATGTTGTTAATAAGATCCTTGGAGAGGATATGCTTAAGATGCAGGCGTTAAGATCTATGGAAGGGATGGAAGGTCTTGATTTTATACTTGACCCTCATAAGGTAGCTCCCGGCCCTATGGATATAGGTGATGTGGAAGAACCTGATGTAGATCTTGGGATGCCGGAGCTGGTTGATACCAGTAAGCTCCCTAATACCAATGCTAATACCGGTACTAACACCGGTAAGACTAATAATGGTAACGGGAACAGGAATATAGTGGGTGGTGGTCTTGACTTCCCTGAGGTGTTCAGGATGACCCCGGGAGCCGTGACAACGGAAGGTCTGGAAAGGCATTACGCTCCTACCGTGGATCCGGTATTGAGATCTGCTGATCAGTATATGGTTGAGGCTAATCGTGCTTTCCAATCACAATTGGATCAGATGGGTAATGTCCCGGATTCCCAGAGAGGGGCTTTATCATCCAACCTACAGGCGATATTAAGTTCCAATATAGGTAAGTATATAAATGAGGTAGAACAAGGTAACGTGGCTCAAAGAACTTGGGCTGATAATGTCAACGCTCAGTCATGGGCTAATACGTACGATAAGAATATAGCCCAACGCCAAGCTTATCAACAACGGATATTGCAGGGGTTGGCTATTAATGACGAGAACTGGGCTAGGTATTTCGATAGCGTAAATGATGAGATCCAGCAGAAGTGGAATACGGCTACGACCATGAATACATTAAGGTCTATATTCGGGGATGTAAAGATCGGTTCTAATGGGCAGTTGATCGCTGATCCTCAAGGAGATATATTGAGTTATAGGAGATTATATCCTGCTCAGGAAGTAACTAAAGGCAAGAAAGGATAAAGGATGGCTTCACAATATAGTATATTAAGGAATTACGGCAAGTACGTATCACCCTACAACATGGATGTCATGATGCAGGGGATGGGGTACATGCAGCAGAAGATAGATACCAATCGGCAGGCTATAAACGAGTATGCTGATTATATTATCAATTCTGACATTATAAAACCTCAGGACAGGGAATATCTTCAGAACAGGTTAAATGGATTGATACAGGACGTGAATAACGTGTATCGTAAATCTAATTTGGCTTCTGACGGTATAGCCAGAAGTATACAGGCTCGTCTTGGAGAAGCTCTGGATACCCGTGTGTTGAATGCTATTGCCGGTACTAGGGAGATCCGGGCTTTTAGCGAGAAGATGGAGGATATGAAGCTGAACAATCCCAAGATGTATAGTCCTATAAACGAGGCTGAGGCTTTCGCCGATGCCGTGGCTTGGATGAATGACGGTCAGGTAGGGACACGTCTTAATCCTATACATTATACCCCTTATACGGATTATCATGCTGAGATTGATGAGAAGATGAAGAATTTCATCTCCCTTAACAAGGGGAAGAAAGTCAATGTACCGGTGACTGATGCCAATGGTAACAGGACGGGCGAGATGCGTGAGATGTATATAGATGAGATGAGTTACGCTCAGGTCAGGGATATAGCCATGGCTTCTATATCTGAGAACGGTAAGGCTCAGATGCAATTAGAGGGAAGATATATGGCTAGAACGAATCCTGACTTATTTAATGTTCAAAGCACCTCAGATTTCCTTAAAGGGTATATTGATGATTTCAGTGTCAAGGAAGAATCCATACGAGCCAAGCTAAAGGGCGTTGGCAATGACAAGGCCAAGAGGGCTAAGTTGGAGTCGGAGCTGGCGGATATTATCAAGCAGAGAAATGATTTCGTGGAGGAGGCCGAGGGCGTTATCGGTAGCAACTACAGCCCGGAGCGAGCCGGCATGTTCATGGTACGACAGCAGTTCCTTCGTGGCGTCGGGCTGAGATGGTCTTATAATAACTCATACGAGACGTTGGGTGTTGATGATTATTATTTCAAGGCTAATCAGCAGATGATTGAGAGAGATAAGTTTAATGAGACAAAAAGGCATAATCTAGCCATGGAGAAAGCAGCGTTGATGAGAGCCAGCAAATCGGGTAAGTCGGAGAATGGAGGTGGCGGAGGTGATGACACGACCGGGCCTACCGTGGTTACCAAGAGCGCAAACCTTGACGATGTGAGCATAAGCGATGAGTTCATGAACGGGTTCATAGCCAACGAGAAGGCGGTGACTACCGGCATGGGTAATTTCGTTAAGTCATTATCAGATGACGCTAGAAGGAAGATCGACGCATGGGCGTCTGATCCTGAGAATAGTAACGTGGTCAAGGATATGGATAACGATCAGGTTATCATGGCTTATTTCAAGGCCAATGGAGGGTCAAGGAACGAGTTGCTTGATTACAATGGTCAGGATAGTTATTTGAAGCTTCTTGGATTAAATACCCAAAGAGGGAAGTATAATAAGATCAATGATGGATTCAATAAGGCGAGCAATGCTGTTTTGGATGGTATTGATACTATAATTCAGAGAGAAGCTAGATCGGACAGTGGGTCAGGTATAGATATTAGTTATGGATTCGGCACATTCAATCTTGGAGATATTAATAACAATGGCGATAAGGTTTTTGATATAAATGGTATAAACGATATAACATTAAATGATTGGAGTAAGTTGTCCGCTTACAGCTCTTTGTTAAATGATAATATAAATACTATTAATTACGGTGTTGAAGGAGAAATGCCTCATGTATCAATGGATTCGGGTCAATCAGGTGTCTTATTGGATCGTGTGAATGATTTAATGGGAACGTCTTTTTCGCTTGATGATATTGAATCTATAATGTCTCTTGCCGTATCTGGGGCTAGTAAGAATAAGCACATTGAGGAAATAAGAGATAGGTTTGCCGGGGATAACAGGGCGATCGCTGTCGCTACCGCTATATATGATGAGGCTCATAAAGAGAGGAATGATTTATTAAGACATAAATGGAGTCGTGGGGATTTAGGTAGGATCGCTGATGACGCTAAACGTGCTGGCGAGGATTACCTGAGACAATATCGTCATGAGTATGCCGAGCGTGAGTATATCTTCTCCGGTGATTATCCGTCTAAAAGTCAAGAAGAGAAAGATTATATAAAGGTTAGTGACCTATTTACCCGTGGTGGCGGTTTTATTCCTAAGGATAAGGATAATGCCAATACGAAGATAACGTTTACCATATCCCCTATAGGTGATGGTAATTATCAGATCATTGGCAATAATGGAGGTGATGGTCGATCTGTTGTTGAGGTAAGCGAGGCTGATCTGGCTGCGAATAGACTTACTTTCTACAAAGAGGATGTAAGCATCCCGTCCGAGACCTATGATTCCGGTGTCGTACCCATATCTTTCGCCAGCTCAAGCAACAACGCTTATGGGAAGATGGCTAAGTCATTGTTGGTAGCTCCATTCGCTTACGCTAGCGGGGCCAAGGACACGGTAATGCCTTATATAGATATGTTTACGAATATAAATGACGGTAATATCAGGAAGAATCAGATGATGATCGCTACTGACGTGTTGTTCGATAACGCTTCTATGTACGAGTTAAGGGCTTCCGGATATAAGTATAATAATGGTTCTTCTGGGATAAATGTTGATATATATAGCAAAGGAGGGGCTAGAGAGGGTAATACCCCGTTGTATTCAATTGATCTGGATGGCGTTAACTATGCTGATGAGGTAGCAAGGAAGATCGACTTCTGCCCGCAGTATTATTTGGTCATGGCATGGCAACAGATACTTAGCAAGGAGAATGAGGTGTATTGGAGGAGCGAGGGAAGATCTACTACTGATGATTTCGAGAGCTTCATCTCGCCCATAGCTGATATGATTGATCAGGAGATAAGAAACAGGAATAACGGAAATAGTGGAAATAATGGAAACAATGGAAATCTATAATAATACCTCTAACGGAAAGGATCTTGCCGAGAAGTACAGATATCCTACCATAAACGTAGATAATATAAAGGCTATTGGTACGGATCCCTATGATATACCGGATCGTGACCTGCCTCCGGTATTGGATCCGTATTCCGCTTCCGAGAGATCAAAGTCCCAGATACCGTCATTGTCGGAGAGGATCAAGAATACTGTTAAGACAAATTATTATGATGATATGAAACATATGTCCCCATTAGGATATATAGCTTCTGATCAAAGCTATAAGGGCAGGTTTAATCTTACTGGTCCGGAGATATCGTTGGAGGATTCAAGGTATCGACTTAGTAGCGGTACTTGGATACCTAAATACGAGTCTTATATCCCCGGTGTAGATAACGACACACGTTTATCTAGGAGTCAAGGTAGGACTGAGAAATGGATGAGAGGTTTGGGGAAATTTGTAGGTAAAGCCGCTTTGTATGGATTAGGTGGTGTTATTCAGCCTTTTTATGGTATTTACGCCGGTGTATCCAGAGGTAATTTTAACGCTGTTTTTGATAACGATTTCACGAGATGGTTGGATGATCAGGACAAGAAGATGGATTACGGTCTTGCTCATTATTACAATCGTGAGGAGCGGGATATGAATTTCCTTCAAAGCATGACCACGGCTAATTTCTGGTTTAACGATTTTTTATCCGGTCTTGCTTTTACCGCTGGAGCCATGTTATCGTCAGCCGTATATTCCGGCGCTGGATTGATGAACTTAGCTCGTACGGGAGCTAGGGCGGGCGTGGCTTTGGCTAGGATAGGCAAAGCGGCTTCGGATACCAAGAAAGCGTTCGGCGTCTACCTTAGGGCCGCCCGTACGGGACGGAGGATAGGCAAGGGACTGGACACCCTCGCTTTCCTTGGCACATCTACCTCGTGGGAGGCATCTGTCGAGGCCAGAAGTATGCTGATGGAGGCTGAGGAGAATTTCAGGCAGTCTTACCGTAACGCTTATGGAAGGGAAGTCCCATATGAGGAGCTTATGAAGTTCAGGGCTGATAATGCCAATGCCGCTAATGCTGTATTCGCCGCCAACGTCGGCATATTGTCATTATCCAATATAGCTATGTTCGGCGATATGTTCGGCATGGATCTTGGTGTGGATAAGTTCATAAAACGCAATATATTTGGCGTAGGTGCCGAGAGGATGGATAACGGTACGTTAAGAGCCATAACACCAAAGAAATGGCAGAAGGTAGCCGGAAATACGTTCAATATCATCAAGCGCCCAGTGTCAGAGGGTCTGTATGAGGAAGGTCTTCAGGGAGTGGCTAGTAAGTCCGCCAAGGATTGGGTAGAATCAAGATACAATCCTATGGCTATCCGGCAGAATATAGGCTATATGGAGGCTATAAAGAATGGGTTCAAGGAGACGTACGGGTCTAGCCAAGGATGGAAGGAGATCGGTATCGGTATGATTATCGGATCGATTATGGGTGGAAAGACTATTGGGGGTATAAAGGAATGGAGCCAAGACATGTCCCGGAACAAGGGGATGGTGGAGGCCTACAACGCCAATGCCGGCGCCTTGACCACCGCCGCTGTCCGTGCTATTCGTGGCAGTATGGCTCTTAACGCTCAATTATCTGGTGTAGACACATCGTACGAGAGTGATGGTAGGATCATAAATAAGGATTTTAGTGACGCCGTATTCAATCGTCTCCGTTATGATTCGGAGATGGGGATGTTGGATGATACCAAGGAGAATTTCAGGACGGTAGTCGAATCTATACCTAATAGCGATATAGCGTCCGATATGAATATGACGGATGAGCAGGTTAATGAGTATAAAGCCGATCTTGTCAACGAGTTTAATAAGAAGGTGGATAATTTTACCATGGCCAACAGATTCGCCGACTCACTTACTGAGGGTATCCCGAACAGGTCTTTTAACGCCTATATCTCCAATATGGTATATAACGGTATTGAGGCTAAGGATAATTTGAATGATATCACCAATCAGTTAAACAGGATATATAAGACGGGTATAGGTGATGCCCTTGATATATACTCTCATCTTAATCCTGATTCAAGCAAGGCTCTCGAAAAACTCCGGAAGCTGACGAATGATATACGGAAGATGGAGAGGAATATCTTAAATACTCAACAAAAGGTTGCATCGAAGGAAGCAATTGAGTCTGATAAGACTAAGTTGGCTGAGGAGAATGATAGGCTTCTTAAATTGACGGAAGAAAGAATTGCCTTGGAGAGAAAGTTAAGCACGTTGATTAATTCAGATGTGGATATATCTAAGTTATCTTTAAATGATAATGATTCTAAGATTAGCGTCTCAGATCTTATGGCGGCTTATGAGACTATAGTTGATTTTGAGAATGCCGTGTCTACCCGTGGGGTCGATAATCATAAAGAGGCCATGGCGTTGCTTAGCGAGTATCGTCATAATCTTGTGGCTTATAAGAATATAAACGAGTCTCTTCGTCGTATGCGTGACAGAAGATTCATCCGGGCGCAGGAGCGCGGGTTCATGAAGATATTGTCGAACGCATGGGGTAAGACTTATGAGGAGGATGATAGCAAGTATGATTTCAGGAATACTGATAATCCTGAAGCAAACGCCCTTTACGCTAATGATCAAGCCATAGACAAGGCTTACCAAGATGGTCTTATAGGAGAGGATGAGGCATTTATGTTCAAGACATATAATCATATGATAGCCAGATCTATGGAGAATGAGATTAAGGCTGATGAAAGTAATATAGTTGAGAGGGTTCCTGATGATGAGGATATTATAAATCCTTCAGATGATAGAGCCAATGATATAGCCATAAAGATCTGGAACGGTAATGAGGATATTTTATCTCCTAGGGAAAAGCAGATATATGATAACAATAAGGATCGTATTAATAATCTTGTAAAAGGATTTGGCGATAATCCTATAGCTAGGATAAATAGGGCTAAGTCAATGATAGATAGATTAAAGATCAATGATAATGTATCAGATAATATTAAGGATAATATTGATGATATCATAAATGTGAATATTAATGGTCTTGATCAGGATCGGGTTAAGGAGGCTATAAAGACCTATAACGATCTTATGAATGAGGCTGACAATGGCAATGAGGTTGACCAGGATAAGCTTAATGAGGCTATTGATATTATCAATAATTATTCCGATGGTCCTCTTCTTCAATTCGTGGAATGGATGAGGTTGTATGATAACGGAAGTATAGCTGTCAAGGATTACGATAAATCCATACCTATGGGTGATGTCCTCACAGAGAGCGAACCCGGGACATCCACCGGCAGGACGGAAGTTAACGCCGCCCAGAATCCGATGGTGTTGATGGCTCAGAAGAGAGAGATCGGTGGGGTTATGTATTATGAAGTTGGCGGAATGAGACTTGACAGGTTTATGGACAGTCTTGGGCTTAAAAGATCTGATGCCACTGATACTGATAATGGAAGGGTGATGGATTTCACCAACGGAACCGACATATTTACTGTTATAGAGTCAGATAACCACTCAAGATGGATGATTAGCGAGGATGACGCTCAGGCTTTCGAGAACGCTACCGGTGTCATATTGGGGCGGCAAACCGCCTTGTCGACCTCCATCTGGTTCATGGTGTATCGCAAGGGGCAGGATGGATCTATTGTCCCTTATTATACGGGTGATACGTTTGGATCTAACAACGAGTCGGTGAATCAGGAAGCAGCGGCTAGCCTTCGCAAGGGTGATATGGTAAGGTTTAAGATGGATATGTCAGATCCATACACCAAGGGACTGTATGATAAATACAATAGACTTAACGCCGTTGATCCTAATTCTGATGAGACTAAGTCGGCTTACAGAGAGCTGGTTGATAATATGGTTATTAAGATCGTGGATAGTGATGGTAATTTTGTCTCGGTGCTAAAAGCCAATGACCCGGACTCAAAAGGGAGTAACGCTGATTTAAGGAGTATGGCCTTTGAGTTGTATAGGGATAATGTAGGATCTGTCGCTGGCGAGATTGATATACCGTTCGTAGGCACAGTTACCAGTGTTTTGCCGGGAAGACCTAATTTTAGCATAAGTGATGATAATGGTACGTTGATGGTATCCGAGAATGACTTTACCAATGAGACGGTTGGTAAGGTCGAGAGCGTAGGATATATAGAGAACGGGGAGGTTACGATGAAGGATAATATTAGGTATAACATATTCCCGTTCTGTACGGCTATCGTTAGGGACAAGTATGGTAATTATAAAAATTCGCGTATCCCGGTTGTAGCTATAAAGACAGGAAATGGAAGAAATTACCTATACCCCGTAAGATTGAAAAATCAGGATATATCATCATTTTCATCTATGATCGGATCGATGGCTGATAGGATTATGGAGGGTCTAGGCGGAGGCGTAAGTATTGATGATATAATGGATCTTAATAACGCTATAGCCAGATCCGGGTTGGATAATAAGACATATATGATTCCGTTGACGGGAGACGTGGATGTTATCAAGAAACGGCTAGGGGCTGTCAAGGAAGCGGCTAGTAAGATGCCTATGACTACTGACGTAAGAGGATGGATAGGCGATTCCAGGACTAAGGAGGATATTTTGATGAATGACGTTACGATCAACATTGATCTTAATAACGATCCTTTCATAGCTCCTAAGTTCAGGATGAGTATTAGGAGGGATGAGACGTTCTTCGAGGATACGGAGACCCCGTTCGTCAACCCGTCTGGTCTCCAATCGGGATCCGTCTCGCCTACGAAGGCTGCCGAGGACAAGTCTTTGGTTTCCGACGGTAATGTAGTATCCGGAGAAAATGAGGCGGAAAATCCTTGCTAAATTAAATATCTTGACTTATCTTCGCGGCGTCAGTCCATCACCTGACGAGTAAGATATTTAAAAGTTGGTCCCTGTCGGGTGTGTGATGGCCCCGGTGGGGACTCTTTATATTATGCAATTAGATGCTTTTTTACACCGGAAAATTATGCAAGACCTACGCATCCAGCGAGTAAAGGTCTTGATGATGTTATACACCAGTAACTATTTTGTCAATGTCAGACAAAAGCAGTTGCTTGATCATACATACGCTTTAAGCAGGGATCAGGCTTTTGACTATATGACTGAGTTCAATAAAAGGCTTAGTGATAAGGTTGGTATAAAATGTACGATGGATGTACTTCTGCCTACCGATGATGATAATGCTAATATCATAATCGAGCACAATGGTATTATCAAGAAGTTGATGAAGGAGGCCGAGAAACTGGAACTTGATACCGATGCTATCAAAGCCATGATGCGTGATCTTCTTGATGAGTTGAAGGATGATATTGATCTTAATATCCTGATATTTGACGTAAGCCAGTTACTTATAAAATACAATCTATTTAGGTTGGAGGCTATAACAGAGCAGGAGTTCAAGAACTCTTTTGTCAGAATGGATAGCAGGAATATGGAGATAAAGAAATTAACTTTATCTGATATCAAGAAGGTGGTGGAGATGATAGAGACCAGATATAATCGCTTTGTATGGTGAGAGAAGATAAATGAGAGTCATTGGTGGAGTAATATCTGCAATAATATATAAAACGTTAAACAATGTTTGAGTTTTATATATCCAGTTTACTGGCCGGATATTAGCCTAAGTCTTGAAATAAAGACTACGTTATTGAAGAATATATAGTTACCTACGGATGTTTATCCAAGTCTGTAGCTCTAAGGTAGGTGATTAAACAGGGATTGTATTTGGGTTCCGGTGTTGCCTGTACAAAACCTTCAATAACATTGGCGATGGGTACTAACAGGGTTTTGCCCTGACTTATGTTGAATAAACATTTTATTAAATTATTTATTGTAAATGGTTTATGTACAGGATATATATGGTAGACCCTTAATGCCAACAACGAGGCATGGTAAGGTTAGAAGATTGCTTAAATCAAAGAAAGCAACCGTGGTAAATCTTTGTCCTTTTACAATCAGGCTTTTGTATGATACAACCGGTTATAAGCAAGAGATTACGTTAGGCGTTGACACAGGTACAAAACATGTCGGTTTATCAGCTACAACAAAAAGCAAGGAACTTTACGCAAGTGAAGTTATTCTAAGAAGTGATGTTGTTGATCTTCTATCAACAAGAAGGGAATTGAGGAAGATTAGAAGGTACAGATTGAGATATAGAAAGCCAAGATTCATGAATAGGATTAAATCAAAGAAGAGAGGATGGATCGCTCCATCAATCCGGCAGAAGATTGATTCTCATATTAGGATTATCGGTTTTGTATATTCTATACTACCTGTCTCAAAACTGATTATTGAGGTTGCCCAATTTGATACTCAAAAGATCAAGAATCCAGAGATATCAGGTAAAGAGTATCAGGAAGGTGAATAATTAGGATTTTGGAATGTAAGGGAGTATGTCTTGGCAAGGGATGAGCATAAATGCCAACATTGTAAAGGAAAATCAAAAGATCCTGTCCTTAATGTCCATCATATTGAGTCACGCAAGACTGGAGGAGATTCACCTTCTAATTTGATAACATTGTGTAAGACTTGCCATAAGGAGTTTCATAAAGGAAATATCAAATTGAAAGTAAACAGAGGTGAGTCGCTTCGTGACGCTGCGGTTATGAGTATCATGAAATGGGAGTTATACGATGAGTTAAAATCTTTGTATCCAAACGTAAAAATGACTTTCGGATACATAACAAAATATAATCGTATAAATCACGGGATTGAAAAATCCCATGTATCCGACGCTTTTGTGATTTCAAGGAATTTTGACTCCGAGAGACTTGGATATTATTACAAACGGAAATTAGTTCGTCGTCATAACAGACAAATTCATAAGATGAAAGCACCTAAAGGAGGCAATAAAAGGATGAATCAATCTCCTTTTAAGGTTTTCGGATTTAGATTGTTTGATAAGGTGATGTTTCAAGGTAAAGAACGCTTTATTTACGCAAGAAGGCTTCGTGGAATTTTTAATATCCGTGATATCAACGGAGAAAATAAGAAAGATATATCTTATAAGAAATTGGAATATGTCAGTCATGGATTGATTTCTATTGTAGCAGGTTGAGATTGTTAGGAGATAGGGGAGGGTATACGAATCCACCCCTATTCACAATCAATATGTTAATCAGATAAGGATATTTTCGCTAAACGATAAATTCCATTTTTTTTGTTATTTAGGATTGAGTTTTTGCCTGTCCGTGAGGATCGGCAAAATGATTTGTACTTTTTCAGAGTAAACATAAGGTTTGTTATTATTGTTATTTGGCTCCCGTCCGCTCGTGAGAGTAGGCGGGATTTTTATATCTTTGTGTCAAAACGATTTAGTAATGGGCAGATCTTGTTATGTTATAAAAAATAAGGAGGGTGGGATAGATAATGTCCTTGCCCCGAACGACCAACCATCCGGGTTATACCAAATGGCTATGGAGGTGCTGGGCGACCAGAAGCAGGCCTTATCGGTCTGGGGTACGGCCTACTCCCCCGACTTCGTGTCCTTTTTTGGCGACTGGATGTCCATGTCATCAGAATATGATCTGGATAGTAATGGGGAACCTAGGTATGATGATGTCATGTCCTTTATCAAGCGGAAGAACTATTTCGTCGGTAATTTCATGGCCGATGAGGTTAAGGATATCAATAACACCCTTACTTCCTTGGGGGTTGATAATATCAATGATCTTAATGATATGATTGTATCTAATTTCCTCTCAGGCGGTGATATATTCCTCAATAGGTACAATCTTGGGCGATCCGGGATGTATGACGCCGATGAGATTGATAATATCATGACCAACAGATCGGCGTATGAGCGGGTAAGGGATATGATGAGGAGGATTGTCGATTTTATGTCTGACGGGGATCTCAATGAGAAGGATACATATTTCCTATCCTCCGAGTCAGGCCTTGGTGATGATTATATGATATATGAGGATACATATGACTCGTTAGGAAAGAGAAGGGGCTTGAATCCAATAGAGGTAAGGGATACGATCATGAGGG